>ORMF010451541.1_pt1 | contig 244576 bp, 264 predicted proteins | sample 1779871 | NCBI WGS metagenome assembly ORMF01 (sample SAMEA104232316, study PRJEB22302) | groundwater metagenome | biome: forest; feature: aquifer; material: groundwater | place: USA | collected 2011-08-07 | depth 5.4 m | reverse complement strand
GAGGGTCCAAATCCTGTAAACACTATACTATATATAATGGTATGGTGTCAATATTGTCCCCTTTCCGCCAAGAGCTATACTAATGACATGATGGCTTCGGCCTCCGAGGAGGGTTTCGGCCTTCCGAAATCAATACCGCTGCAAGGCGGTATTGATGTTTCAGAGGAATTCTCCAAAAGCAACCCGCATTCTTTGAAAATCTTCAATACTCATGACGTCAATTTTTCGAAGGAGGCGTTTACTGCTGACCACTCGTGCTTGCGTCAGCTTTACCCAGACTGAACCGTGAGTTTTTGTATTTGCGTGATAATGGAAGCGGTTGGCACTTTTTTTAGATGTTATGGGTAAAATAAGAAGAGCATCAAGATTGTACACCCGCACCACAATAACCGGCCGCTCGAAATCAGCATTCTTCCCATCAGTTTCCACGCCCACGTTAACACCGAGTGAGCACCACCAAATTTCACGCTCGTGAGCATAAACTGTAGCCTTTGAATACTCTAGACTTTTCTTCCTCTCATTCCAAACATCAAATGGTTTCTGCATGAAAACAGTGTAGCAAGATTTACACTCCAAATCTCCTTTGTCGTTTCGTAAACTCTTCGATCATGCCGATGAATTGTTCCTTGGTGAGGTCAGGCCAGTAGACCGAAGGGAAGAAGAGCTCACTATACACTGCCTGCCAAGGCAAGAATCCCGAGAGCCGCTGCTCGCCCGAGGTGCGGATAATCATGTCGGGGTCGGGAATGCCTGCCGTATCGAGGGCGCCCGAGATGTCTGCTTCGCTCACCGGTTCTAGAAGATTCGGACGATCCGTACGGAGCTTGTTAAACGCACGCGTCAACTCCTGGCGGCCGCCATAGTTGAGCGCCACGGCCACCGTCACGCCCGTGTGCGCTTCGGTGCGGTATGCCATCAGTTTGAGTGAATCCTGAATCTCTTTTTCAAATTTACTATGGTCGCCAATGAAGCGAATGCGGACGCTGTGTTGCAAGAGCCACGGCATTTCCGTTTGCAAGGCAGTGGTGAGCACCTTCAGCAGAAAGCTCACTTCTTCTTCGGGACGATTCCAGTTCTCCGACGAAAATGCATACACCACCAAATGTGAAACCCGCGCTTCCATCGCCCACTCGGCAACCTGTTTCAATTTCTTCACCCCTGCCTCGTGCCCCTGCCAGGCGAGCAAGCCGTGCTCTTTTGCCCAACGGCGATTACCGTCGAGAATAATGCCGATGCACTGTGGACCCTTGGGTTGTGTCTCTGCTTCTGTCATTATTTTTTCCGAGTAACGATAAAATCTGCGAATGTACGCAGCTCCGTAGTATACGACGAAGGCAAACCTGAATCCAGCAGCGCTGCCTTACTTTTCTTCAAGTGTTCCAGCGCCACCGCGCGTGCCTTCTCATCTACTGCATACTTTTTGAAAAGTGTACGCACCTCTTCGACGGACGGAGAAACGGTGTCAGACACCTTTCTACCAGGGTGTCTGACACCGTTTCTCCTGTATCCAAAAAACACATCCAGTGCTGTGCGATCTTCAGGGGCTGTATCCCGAAAAGCAAAGTATGCGAGGAGGGTACACTTTCGTTCCAGCAAATCAGAATCAATCGACTTTCCGGTTATCGACGCATCGCCAAACGTGCCGAGGATGTCGTCGATGGTCTGGAATGCAATGCCAAGATTGATTCCGAAGTCTTGCGCCCAACCTAGATGCTCTACCGATGCACCAGCCGCAAGTGCTCCCAATTGCAATGGCCGATAGATAGAATACATACCTGATTTAGCCGTCATGATAGTGAGAATCTCCTCGAAAGACGGAAAGTACTTGGCAGATCCCTGGAGAACATCTTGGTATTGGCCCCAAGAAACCTCTCGCTTCATTACATCAAACTCCTGGCGCACCCTAGCGGGCATAGAGCTGGCGGCGACCACGTCAGACCAGATCGCTTCAGCTTCCGACGCCAGTACATCCCCAAGAAAAATGGCCATGCTTTGACCAAAGTGCTTTGCTTCACCACGAAGTCCTGTCTCTCTATGGAGTTGTTCGAACTGTTTATGTAATGCTGGGACACCGCGTCTCTGCTCACTTGCGTCGATGATGTCATCGTGAATCAAAAGGTAGAGGTGGAGGAGCTCAAAACTCATCGACAGGCGAACCACCTTCTTGCTCGGCGCCCTATGGGCATATGCTTCATAGCCAAACAAAAAAAGACTCGGACGGATGAGCTTCCCTGGAGCGGCGAGAAAACCACGGACCACCTGAAGCGCCCCTGGGGTCGCCTTACCGAGAGTTTCCATGGTGGCAAGCAGATTCGTTGCCTCCTGTTGCCATGCAGCCTTTACGGCGGCGGCGTGCCGAGTCATAAGTTCTGGGTACATAGCCATCTACTGTACTACAAGAAAGAGCTGAAAAACAGCCTCGGTGCATGGTCCGTCAGTAACTGCTCACACCTCCCTGTATGTCATCCCGGCGAAGGCCGGGATCCCCGCCCGTGCCGAACGGTACGTTCGGGCGGGCAGGCCCAGAACTGAACCTGGATCCCGTTGTTCAACGGGATGACACAGGGAATTAGAGGAAGGTGTGAGGAGTTACGTCCGTCAGTCTTGATAACCTCTGATGATCATGCTAGGTTGCACACGGATTGCACCATACCAATCACCTCTGTCACTCTTTCAGGTCCCGCTTCGAGAACAGTGAGAGAGGTCACAGGGGCCGGCGCGACTAAGTTCGCCCGGCCCCTTCACGATTTCAAAAAAAGCGTCTTTGTGCTTAAATAATGTACTCATGGCATGGGTATACATCTTGAAAACAGAAAGCGGCCTTCATTAGTAACGAACACTTGGACAATACCCCCTAGGGGGTATATACTGTGTACATGAAATACATGGACGAAAAAAGTAAGGCGAAAGTTATTCGGCGCCTTAAACTCATCGAGGGACAAGCCAGAGGACTGCAGAAGATGGTCGAAAACGATACCTACTGTATCGACGTCATTACCCAAACCTCTGCGGTGAAGCAAGGACTCTCAAACGTTGAAGACCTCTTGCTCGAGAATCATCTCGACCATTGCGTACAGCACCAGATGTCTTCCGGTCAAACGGACAAGGCGCGGAATGAAGTACTCAAGGTCTATAAACTGAAGCGTAAATAACGAAAGCTATGCATACCCAAACATACAAAATCAAAGGCATGCATTGCGCTTCCTGCGCTGGGAGAATCGAGAAGATTTTCAAAAAACAAGAGGGTGTTACTGCGGCAGAAGTAAATTACGGCACCGAAAGCACTAAAGTTACCTTCGATGTAGAGAAAATTACACCAGAAAGACTTTCAGGGAGCATTGAACCGCTTGGTTACTCGCTTCTTCTCCCAACTGCCACAGAGATGGGCCATTCCCTTGACGAACACGTAGCGCACACGGGCGTCAATCAATCAAAACAAGAAAAGTTGCGAGAGATCGCCGACATGCGAACACAGATCATGGCCGCTATCCCACTTGCTGTGTTCAGCATTCTCGTTATGACTTGGGATATCTTGGGGCAGATAGGCTATGTCCCGGCACCAAGCCACGCAATCAACGAAGTTTTCCATCATCTCCTGCCGCTCATGGCCACGTACATGCTCTTTGTGGTAGGTAAACCATACTTGCTCGGTGTGTATCGATTTTTCCGTTACGGCAGTGCAAATATGGATACATTGATCGGTATCGGTACCTCCGTCGCGTATCTCTACAGTCTTATCATCTCCGCTTTCGCGGAGCAGCTTACAGCGTTTATAAACGTCGAGCACACCTATTACGATGTCACGATTATCGTCATCGCTTTCATTGCTCTCGGCAAATATCTCGAGGCGCGCTCGAAGCTGAAAACAGGGGACGCGATAGAAAAGCTACTCAATCTGCAAGCAAAATCAGCACTCGTCATCCGCGACGGAAAGGAAATTGAAATTCCTGTTGCAGAAGTGACACACGGAGATCTGATCATCGTTAAACCTGGAGCAAAGATCCCCGTTGATGGTGTAGTTACCGAAGGGGGCTCCTTTATTGACGAGGCGATGATCTCGGGCGAAGCAATGCCCATTGAGAAGAAGATTGGTGACACCGTTGTGGCGGGAACTATAAATACTACTGGTGCGTTTACCTTTCGGGCAACTAAAGTCGGCAGCGAAACGCTCTTGGCCCATATCGTTAAAATGGTGGCCGATGCACAAGGGAGTAAAGCACCGATTCAGGCACTTGCTGATAAGATCTCGAGTGTTTTTGTCCCGATTGTGCTTGTGATTTCCTTCCTAACGCTCGGTGCTTGGCTTCTGATTGGGGCAGAGTACCTTGGCTTTTCTCAAGCACTTTCCTATGGACTTACCTCATTTGTCGGCATTCTCGTGATCGCCTGTCCCTGCGCCCTCGGACTCGCCACGCCAACTGCGATTATTGTTGGTGTCGGCAAAGGGGCACGGGAAGGCATTCTCATTAAAGACGCGGCAACCTTAGAAAAACTGCACAGCGTCACGACGGTCGTTATCGACAAAACAGGCACGATCACCAAGGGTAAGCCAGAACTTGTCAGTATCCAGAAGTATGGGAATCTCGATGACACGAAGATTGTCTCTATCCTCTCTGCATTGGAAAGCAAATCAGAGCATCCCATTGCTCACGCAATCACTGCATATGCGAAGGAAAAGAATATTGCACCGAGCACGGTGGAGTCATTTACCAGTATCAAGGGTAAAGGTCTTACTGGCACGATTGATGCGATTGCATACTATGCCGGAAATACAAAACTGCTCGACGATCTTGGTGTTTCCTTTGACCGGCAACTTATTGAGACAGAAACCAATCAAGGCAGAACGCCCGTTCTCCTTGCAACGAAAGACCAAGTACTTGCCGTAGTTATGGTTGCTGATGCGGTAAAGCCGGAAGCCAAGGAAGCTGTCGCCGAGCTGCACCGTCTTGGCATTGCAGTGGTGATGCTCACCGGGGATCATGCGAATACTGCCGCCGCTATTGCAAAAGAGGTTGGGATTGATGAAGTCGTCGCGGAGGTAGTACCGGAGGATAAGCTGTTGAAGATTAAGGCACTACAGTCGCAGGGAAAAGTTGTTGCTATGGCAGGCGATGGTAGTAACGACGCACCTGCCCTTGCCCAGGCAGACGTGGGCATCGCTATGGGTACCGGCACCGATGTTGCTATTGAAACAGCGGGTATCACCCTTTTGCATGGTGATATTTCAAAACTAGTGAAAGCAATCCATCTCTCGAAGCTCACCATGCGCGGTATTAAGCAAAATCTGTTTTGGGCTTTTATTTATAACGTGATCGGCATTCCACTTGCGGCAGGATTATTCTACCCAATCTTTGGCTGGTTGTTGAATCCTGTCTTTGCTGGCTTTGCGATGGCAATGTCTTCGGTATCAGTGGTATCAAATTCGCTCAGAATCAAGGCTAAGAAACTATAACCATGGAACAACACTTCATTCTGTTCTTTTTGGACGAATTTCATCAGGGAGCGTTTAACCACGTTATTCATTTTATTGGTTTTACTGTCCTTGGGTATGGTTTAGGGAGCCGAAATTGGTGGCTTGTGATTTTGTCACCCTTACTTATGGAAATGGGACATGTCTTTAACTATACCACCGGCACACATCAAGAAATCGCATTAAAAATTATTCCTCTGCAGTGGCTGGCATGGGCTATCTTCGTCGGATTAGGGTACGCGCTTACTAAAGTATTTAGAAAAAAATGATTAACACCATTTCTAAGATTCCGAAAGAATATTTGAAACAGGGGTTAGGTGGATGCGGAGCTTATTCTGTTAAGGCGATTCTAAGTGCCTATGATAAAGACGATGAAAGAAGCCCTTATGATTACTGCCCAAACTTACTTCTCAAATACACAAGAGCACCCACCGCTTCTATTAAATGGGTCAAGGTCTTACAATCTTATGGCATAAATGCTCAAAGCGGGAATGCTAAACACCTGTCGGATAAAGAGCGCATAGATTTACTAAAAAACTTGATAGATAAAAATACGCCCGTAATGCTTAGAGTTGGTAATGGTTATTTGCCGAACGGGAAATACAGTAACCTTATAGCTAGTTTTATTGGGCACTGGATCACAATATGGGGTTATGACAACAGAGAACAAGTTTTTTATATCTATGACTCTTGTGTCTCACTAAACAAACATAATAAAACCATTCCAGTTGGGAATACAAAAAGAACATCTGAAGAAGTTCTACGGGATTGGGGTAAGGGATTTCCTTGGTTGTGGCAATATAACTTCATTGCTGTCGAGTGTCAGATATCATCCAGAATTACAATTTTATGAACACCACTTATACATTCCATGTTAGCGGTATGCACTGCAGCTCCTGTCCACTGTTTATCGAAGAAACACTGGGCGAGCTCCCATATGTTGCAATCGTTAAAGCATCCCTCGCCCTGCAACATGTTACGGTCACCGGCACATTTAATGACTCGCCTAAATCCATTGCAGTAGAGCTGACGAAACTTATCAGCAAGAACGGGTATACTCTTTCAGTAGAAAAAGTAAAGAAAGATAAAGGATTAACGGATTTCGTGTACGCGGTGCCTCTTGCGGCAGTGTTCATCGCGGCTTTTCTACTTTTGCAAAAGGCAGGTTTCGCAAACCTTATTACCAGTGCGAACGTAAGTTACGGCACGGCATTTGTTATTGGACTCATTGCTTCAGTTTCCACCTGCCTCGCCGTTGTTGGAGGCCTGGTGTTGTCTCTCGGGGCAAGCTCGGCCAAGGAGGGCGGTACCTGGCGTACGCAAACATTTTTTCATGTCGGACGGCTTGGTGGTTTCTTTGTACTTGGCGGCGTTATTGGAGCACTCGGGAGCGCGTTTCAGTTGGGACTTACAGCAAATATTATTCTCGGCCTCCTGGTTGCCCTCGTCATGTTGATTCTCGGCGTGAACCTGCTTGATGTATTCCATTTCACAAAAAAACTACAGCCAACCATGCCCGAGTGGATGGCAAAGCGCGTGGTTGCCGGAAGTAAACATGACCACTACCTCGCTCCGCTTCTCGTCGGCATCGGTACATTCTTCCTGCCCTGTGGATTTACGCAGTCCATACAACTCTATGCGCTCTCGACCGGAAGCTTTTTGACGGGCGCTCTTACGATGACCGTTTTCGCGCTCGGTACATTCCCCGTGCTCGCCCTGCTCTCCTACGGCTCACTCAACATTTCTGATAAACCGTGGAAAGGTATCTTTTTCAAAACAGCGGGGCTTGTGGTGATCGCCTTAGCGCTTTTCAATCTTGCAAATGCACTCGCGACAGCAGGGATTATTAATCCGCTCTTTAACTTATAACCACGATGAACAAACAAATTATCATTTCGATACTTGTGAGCGTGGTACTTATTGGCGGCGCATTCTGGTTCGTTACCAGCAAACCTGCAAACGATAGGGGTGGCGTCGGCGACCCCTCCACCGTTTCGATGATTGACGGCAAGCAGCTTATCGAGGTGTCGGCAAAGGGTGGTTACTCACCCCGCGTCATTAGCGCAAAAGCAGGTGTGCCCACGATACTCCGCATGAAAACAAATGGCACCTTTGATTGTTCCGCGAGTGTGGTCATTCCTAAACTTTCGTATCAAAAATTTTTGCAACCATCCGGCACCGAAGATCTGGCCATTACGCCAGAGCAAGCGCAAGGCACCATGCAGGGTTTGTGTTCCATGGGAATGTATAACTTCCAAATTAAGTTTGAATAATGGGGGTAGAATAATGCTAATGGGAACGGGGAAATTCACAGTACTCCACATTTATGCTTAAATGGAAATTCGTGCGGGCTTAGCTCAGTTGGTAGAGCAACCCCTTTACACGGGGAAGGCCGTAGGTTCAAGTCCTACAGCCCGCATAAAGAACTGAAGAGTGAGACTACCCGTTTCTTTCTCTACCCCATGCTCAAAAATTACACCTACAACATCTCCACTCTTCCTTCTGGGCTTCGGCTCTTGCACATTCCCTTCGAGGAAGCGGCGTCGGTGTACGTGTGCATCAGCGGCAAAGTGGGGCGGCGAGCGGAACGTGCGAACGAAGTGGGAGCAGCCCACTTTCTTGAGCACCTCTTTTTTGACGGTACACCTAGCCACCCGAGTGCAACAGCGCTTTCTACATTCATCGACTGGCATGGGGCAGACCACAATGGCACGACGAGTACTGATACGGTGGAGTACTTCACGCATGCGCTCCCCGAAAAAGCGGAGGTGTGCATGGAGTATCTGAGCGACATCTTCTTCAACTCACTGCTGCGCGATGCAGACATCGAAAAAGAACGCAAGGTCATCAAAGAGGAGGCGTCTTCGCGGAGAGACGAGCCGAGCTCACTCATTGGTCGGAAATTCTGGAGTGTCCTCTACCCCGGCCAAGCCATCGGACGCACCATCCTCGACGAAGAAGAAAACCTGCCGCACATACAGCGGGCGCAGCTCCTCGCCTATATGCAGCGCAACTATCATGCGCAGAACTTTGTCCTATGTGTGGCTGGAAATATACAGCACGCAGAGGCACAGACCCTCGCGGAAAAGTACTTCAGTACCATACGCAGCGGTCCGGAAGTGCGGTTCGACCCGGCCCTCATTGCGAAGGAAGGAAGCGTGACTCTGCTCCACAAGAAAGATCTGACTCAGGCCAAGCTCCGTATTGGGTTCTCGGGTTTCGCGCATATGAGTACCGAAGCACACATCGCGGGAGTGCTCGGCGGCATACTTGGTGGCATGTCTTCCTCCCGCCTCTTTACGACGCTCCGTGACGAACTACACCTCGTGTACGGCATTGGGGCGGGACATACCGCCATGGTGGACACCGGCTACTTCAGTATTTCGACCAGTCTTCAAGAAGACAAGATGCCGCAAGCGGTCGAGGCCATTTTCGCGCAGATCCAGAAACTGCTCGAAGACGGAGTCACCGACGAGGAGCTCGAGCGGGTGAAGAACAGCATTCGCACCGACATTGCCTTTGGTGTCGAGAGAGTGGTCGCGCATGCGGAAGCAGCGACCAACTACCTTCTCTTCCACAATACAGTACCCCAGCCACATGATGAATTAGACAAGATCCTTCGCATTACCAAAGCGGACGTGCTCCGCATCGCGCGCCAGATTTTTGCTGATGCTCCCAAAGTCGTTGCCCTTTCGGAAAAAATAGCGGAGCTGCAGATTCCCTCGCTCCACTTAGGGCCCATTCATAAATAACTCCCCCATCTTACGCCCACTGCATTTCTGTCTCCCACCACTACTCAATCACAAAATCTCTCACCGTACCTACCGTACGCCTCAAGATTTTGTTCAGTCATAGTGGCCGTATCCAGAACGCATTGAACGTAACCTGAGGAACTTATTTATGGACGGGCCCTAATTCTTTTGGAAAAAGCGAGCGAAGAAGGTATACTGCCCGCATGAATGACCAGTGGAAGAAATTTTTTGCGCGCGAAGTCTCCGTGACCATAGCATTACCCCTCCTCCTCGTGGTTGCCATTGGCAGCGCTCTGGGTGCGGTCTATGTCGCTGATCGTGGTAAATACACCGTCCACCTGCCACCTTTCTCACTGACACACAGTAGTTTTGACTTCGGGGCCCGCCCTGCCCTCGCCAACGCAGAATATTTCACGCAGGTCCGAGACACCTTTGTAGCCGACAAAACAAGCTTCCTTGAAGCGGATCTGTCTTCGATGCGACTGCGCGTGTACGAGGCGGGAGCTGTGGTGAAAGAAGTGCCCATCAAAACAAAAGGCAAGGAGGGTTCCTGGTGGGAAACACCCGCGGGCCTCTACCGCATCGAATCGAGAGAGAAAAGCCACTTCTCCTCCTTTGGCAAAGTGTACCAACCCTGGAGCATGGCGTTCCAAGGCAACTTTTTCATTCACGGCTGGCCCTACTATCCCGACGGCACACCGGTGGCCTCCTCCTACTCCGGTGGGTGCATCCGTCTTGCTGACGAGGACGCCAAAGCAGTATACGACCTAGTAAAAGTCGGTACTCCTATCCTTGTATACGAGAAGGACTTTGGCAAAGATGCCTTCCGGTATGCGGCAGGAACGCCGATCGTCACCGCGCGCAACTACCTGGCAGCAGACTTGAGCAACAACTTTCTTTTCGCCGAAAGGAGTTCGCGCGAAGTGGTGCCCGTAGCTTCGATCACCAAACTTGTGACCGCACTCATCGCCTCCGAGTACATCAATCTGGACAAAACCATCACGATTGCCGAGAGCATGCTCGCTACCACCTCTCTGCCGCGCTTGCACATTGGCGAGAAAGTTCCCGCAATTGATTTACTCTACCCACTCCTACTGGAGTCGTCGAATGAAGCGGCCGAAGCTTTTGCACAAACACTGGGTCCCCAGCGCTTTGTACATCTCATGAACAAGAAGGCTGCAGCGCTCGGGATGCTCCACTCCACCTTTACGGATCCTGCAGGGAGTGGCGCGGGAAATATTTCTACCGCTGAAGACTTGTTCCAGCTCGCCAAATATCTACAGAACAATCGCAGTTTTGTGTTGAAACTCACCACGGGCGAACTCCGCCGCACGGCGTACGGCCCGGCCTACTTCAAAGATGTCGAGAACTTCAATCTGTTTGCCGAAAATCCGGATTTCCTCGGCGGCAAGGTTGGCAAAACAAACGCTGCACGGGAAACCATGGTGGCCCTCTTCCATGTACGATTTGGCTCCGATATTCGTCCTATCATTATAGTCGTGCTCGGCTCCGAGAATATTGGGTACGACGTCGACAACATCCTCCGGTACGTCAAAGCAAACTACCGCGCTGAAGACATTGTGCCTACTACCCACTAACCTAACCCTATGGAACACACCCGCCGTCAGCGTTTACTCGAATGGTCACTCACTCTTGCCATTGTTGTCGTGCTCAACTTACTCTTTAACGTAGGCTTGCAACTGGTTGTAAAAGAGCCGACGTGGGATGCCTACTGTCCGCAACAGCAGGTGCAGCCAAACTACTCGACCAAAGAGTCGTGCCTTGCCGTGGGCGGCCAGTGGATCGAGGGAAGCCGTGTCACTCCCCCGCAAAAAGTACCTATTCCTGCTCGCCCCGTCGACACCATGGAGGGCGCTCCGAGTTACTGCAATCCGCACTTTACCTGTTCACAACAACTTGAAGCAGCACGAGAGCTCTTCAATCGCAACACATTTCTCGCACTCGTAACGGCCGGAGCCATCGCACTCTTGCTCGGCTTCTTTGTCCCCGGAAGTACCGCGGTCTCTCTTGGTTTCTCGTGGGGTGGTGTGCTCTCACTCGTAATAGGGAGTATCCGCTACTGGTCAGACATGAACGAGTACCTACGCTTTGTGCTCCTGCTGCTCGTCCTCTGTGTCCTCGTTTGGCTCGGTATCAAGAAACTGAAAGATAGCGAAAAGTAATTGTGTATGTATCTAGCCTCACCTCGAACGCACTTCGAGCCGAGACCGCATGCTATATAACCTGCTGGCGCTCAGGTATGGGTGGGAGGACTCCCCAGTTCGGCCTGGGTTCGGGAACGGGTGACCCAACCATTGGGTCACTTGGCCCCAAATGACCCAATGGTTGGGTCAGGGCCTCACAGAAACTCACCAATCCCTTGTCGGATTCCGGCTGCCGACAACGGGCTCGACCTGTTCTTCAACGATCGCGAAGTGCTCGTCAGGTTCGCAGCTCTCCCTCTGCCCACCCAGCATGCTTTCCTGGTCGCCCTTCGTAAAACGTCCGGAGTTTGCCTTGTTTTACCAACGCACCGAGATATTGCTGCGCGGTCAGGCCCCTGACTCGAGCGTAGCGTTCGATTTAATCAGAATGCCGTGTGCCAATGTAGCTACCAAAAACTAGCGACGCTGTTTATCTGTATCGTAATGGCTATCTCGTATCGCAACAATGTGACAAATGCGGTTAATGAGAAAAAAGAAGAGGCGCCCCTTATCTCTATCAATCTTGATTTCGTTTATCTCTATATCAGGTAAATCAGAAAATCCTTTGTACAAACATCTATAATCACCACTGTTCTGTATTGAGCATATCTCCAACTTTGGGAGACGTATCTTAAAATCAGCAAGTGTCCTAACTAGCATCCCCACGTCTTTCACAATACGAAGTGCTTTTTTAGCCATCTTTCCTTCCATTTCTTGTATCTGACATTCGCTACTGTTATAACGTTCAAAAGATAACAGAAACGGATGCGCTTCTGGGTCTTCTTCTGTTTGGGTTAATTCGGAAGCTGTAGCAGGTATACCACTGGACGTATTTTGTTCTAGCGGTTTAGGAATTTCCATAGCTACGCATTTTTCGCGTGCCGAAGCTCGGTATAAAACTCCTTCATGTCGCTCAGAGAAATTTCGTTTTCAGAGCCAACATGAGAGGCGATCCCTTCCCGCGCCTTCTGCCAAGGGGCTTCTGAGTGTGATAGATATTCGAGGTAGGCAGCGTCACGATTTCCATACACTGACCAAACCTGATCAAGAAAACTTTTTGCTTCATCAGATATCGAAAGGGCGCGCTCTGTGATGGTTTTTGTGATCGGTCCGAAACCGTAGCGCCTGTATGCTGAATATATTTCACGAATTGCCGGACCATGGACCCACGCCTCGATTTTTTCATCAAAGAGTCTTTTGTCGCGCACCACAAGAGACCAAGCTTGCGCATAGTAGAGAAGCTTTTGCAGCTTCTTATTGGTAATCGCCTTCTTCTCACTTTGCCCCTTCCAGATAAAGTACTCGGCGATTTGCTTAGCGGTAAATGTGCCGCGAGTCATATTTGTGTCTATTGTATCAAAATAAGTTACCTGAACCAAGGCAGCAGTGGATATCTTATATGACTACTTTGACTACTGAAACTTTCAATGCATTCCCAGTCTGCCATTGCCCCCAGTAAGAATCGAACTTACATCAACGGCTTAGAAGTCCGCTGCTCTGTCCATTGAGCTACGGGGGCTAAATACTGAGTCTAGCAATGCTAGAGCGAAGGGTCAACGACACGGGAGGATGTTGTAAGAGTGGCTTCAAAAAGTTTTTCCCGTTCTTTGTAGATAGCAAGGAGACGCTCTACATTCTTCTGATTGAGTGCAGGAAGCGCTACGGGCGTATCTTCATCGGCAATCACCCCGTCGGGATCAAGATGTGTAAACAAGGCGTAGTGGAACGCAATAGAAATCAGGAAGAGTAGCAGGCAACTCGCACACAGCGCAAGCCAGCGCTTCTTTCCTGTTTCATCAAGCTTCTGCCAATCACGGTCAGTGAGCGACTGGGCCAGCTTCGACACATACTGTGTATACGTAGCAAATGATTCCATGGTATTTATTTCTTGATTGCTTTTGTACGAAAGCTAAGAATGCGAAAGGTCATCGTCGCCGACCATCGCGATGTTTCCCCGGTTACGCGTGTGGGCGCCTGCAGACTGTCCCCTTGCTCTGGCTTCGCTCCGACTTCGTGCACGAACGACACGGCACCGATCTCCAAGCGGAGCGGGAGGAGCTCAATTGCTCGTACAAATCGCACGATCCCTTCAAAACGTCCTTCGAGCGAGAGTGCCACCGAAAGCGTACTCGGCTCTGCACTCAAGGAAGAGAGGTGCAACGTCACTCCGAAAGTCTGACTCAGTGCCTCGAGCTTTTCGATAAACCGTGGCACCCCTTCCTCGTGCACAACATACGCGTCAAGTGCAGCGAGTGTGTCTTTGTTCTCCCGCAGACTGCGGCCAATCTGGAACGCTTCATCCGCCTCACGTTTGGCTTCTGCGGTCGCGTGTGCACTCTCCACACGAGCAGCCCGTGCTTGGTATATACCAAAAAGTAGGTACGCGTAGAGCGCTGCGGCACTGGCACAAAAAACTACCGCCACAATGTAGAGAGTTTTGATACGCGGGGTGTCGTGCAACATAACTACTGGAAGATAACGCTTATTCGAAAAGTGTCTGCGAGGAAATTAGAGACGGGCGACTCGACCGAGTGTACTCCGGCACTCTCCTCAAGAGCAGCGATGAACCCTCGCAAACTTTCCCGAGTAGTGGCAGTGCCCGTAATATCCACTCGTACCACCTCTGCCTGCCGACCATAGTGCAGTGCCCCGAGAAGCACTCTCTGCTGCTGTGCACCCCCGCTCTTGGCACGAGCAGACAAAATAGTTCCGAGTGCCTGTGTGGGAACAGGAGTGGCTGCTGCCGCGGGAGGAGCGGTCAGGGCGCGCACCAGTGTCTGTGCCCCACGGAGCTCCGCACGAGCATCCCCAAGCGACGGCGCTTGTGTTCGTGCGGTCTTCTCCTCTGCCTCCTCGGGGACTCCCACTCCTAGAGCGAAGTAACTGGGGAGTGCCATACCCGAAGCAAGGAGGAGAAGTATACCCCCAAAGAGAAGGGTATACGTTGCCGTTCGCACGCGATAGGCATGCAAGAGCTCTCGTTTCGACTCTAGGGAAAGAAGGTTAATCATTGGTGCTCTACGGGGGTTACTCGTCGGAAATCGTGGAGGTGCGGCACCGCGCGTAACGCAAGCCCAATTGCGGTCGCATACCGAAGCGCGTCCTTTGCCGGGATTGCCGGAATGTCGTGTTCGAGCGCGAGCACGTTCACCCACGGGTTTGCGAGCCGTACTGGCAGCAACACGGCCTCGTGCAGCGTTTCACTGATACCGGGGACATTCGAGGCCCCACCGCAGAGCACCACTTCGGCAATCTTCTTTCGCTCCTCCCCCACTTCATCTTTGTGTTCTTGCCAGAAAAGCTTGTACTTACTGATTTCGTCTGCCAGCACGGCAAGTGAGGCGGTGACGAGTTCTTGCAGTGCCTGCTGTTGCGCGGCCGGTACTGATTTCTGATCCCGCTTCATGCGTTCCGCTTCGTCTTCACTCACCTGGAACTTCTCCATGATCGCCTTGTTCACATGGCTCCCACCAAACGGCAGCGTGGCACTGAAGCGAAGGGTACGCTCCTGCACAATAGCAATGCCGGTCCGCCATTTACCAAAATCCACTACCATCACGGTGCCCTGGTCAGACTCAGGGACGACGGCTCGGGCGAGGGCTTGGCCTTCTATTTCAAATATCACCGGCCGCAATCCTGCACGGGTAAAAACATCGGTGTAACTTTGTACCGTGACCTTCGGTAAAACCGAGACGTTCAAGTCATAGTAAGGGTGCACCCGATCTGGCTCGTGCATGATATCGTAGTCAAACTCTGCCTCACTTGGTTTTAAGGGCACAAACTCTTCGAGCTGCAGTTCAATGCCCCCGCGCAACTCGCTGCGCTTGATGGGTGGCAAGCGCAGCTTCACTACATACGCCTGTTCTTCGGGAAGTGAAACTATGATATTCGTTACGGCATGTTTCTTGCGCACCGACTCAAGGGAACGGACGAGGGCACCCGCGTCTTTTATTTTTCCATTCTCGACGACACCGAGAGGGATCTTCTCTTCGCCGTGCTTCAAAAGGGTGAGGTGGTCGGTCGCCACACCAAGTTCGATAAGCTTAATCGACTCATCAGACACGTCGAGGCCAACCGCGGCCAGTGTAAGGTAACGCGGTGGTGGAAAATAGCGAAGCACACCGTCGACGAAAGAAGTCGCGAATGACATGCCTCTAGTATACCCCCTTACCTATGCATAGGTAAGGGGTATACTACGCCTTGCTTCCTGATGCATTTACCTGCCCGCCTTTGACGGGGAAGCAAGGCTTCTATTTTCTGACAGTCTGGGTTTAGGCTGTTTTTCTTTTCTGGCGGTCGAGGTAGCTGCGGAGGATAAGGGCGGCCGCAGAGGCATCGAGGAAGCTCCCCTTGCCCTGGATACGCTCTGCCTCCGCGCTCGTAAGCAGCTCACTTTCAAATTCTAATGGCAACTCTGTTTTTTCTATCAGTTCATCGGCAAACTGGCGGATCTCTTTCATAAGTTCGTTGTCTTGTCCTTTGTAATCTTTAGACTCTCCTACCACGAGGGCCGTCACCGACTCCTTTGTACATAACGTCGCTATGATTTCTGTCGCCCGTAAAATCCCTTTGTTTTCCAGTACCAGATAGGGGTAGGCAAAGTCCCCCACCTCATCCGAAAGGGCCAGACCGATATGTTTGGTGCCGTAATCAATGCCGAGGAAGCGCATACATGAAGGTTAAAGGTAAAAGGTAAAAGGTGCAAGTACTAAAATGCAACCATAACAAAACCGCCCGACGGCGGTTTTGTTATGGTTTTCAGATGTGATTGTATTTTCTACCCGCCCGAATCGTACCGATTCGGTACGGGCGGGCAACCTACAACCTACTCACTACAACCTAGTTATTTCGTATCCACCGCGCACGTCTTACACTTGCAGCCCCAAAGGAGAAGCAATGTGGAAAGACCTACCAAAATGTACACAATCCACTCTACCTGTGGCCATGAGCCGAGGAGCATATTGACCACGTTCCAGTTGCCCATCATAAAGCCACCAAGACCCACCAACCCCCAGTTGAGTCCGCCGATGACGAGGAGCCACCATGCAACTGACGATACCCCACACTTTTTTCCAGATCCACACATCATAAATTTATTTGAAAACGTTAGAGTAGTAATACGACTAATCCCCATATGGTAGCAGCACCTACCCCGCCACGCAATAGCCATGTGGATAAGAAAAATTTACTCAACTGATGCAATGTTATAATGGAGATATGGCAAAGGCGTTTAAAACAAATAGTAGAGTGCAATTCCCAAAAGGCCTACAAAAGAAACTATTGCTTTTAGTTCTTAAGAAATCTGGTCTTTCTTACGTGCAACTCGCCCACTACGCAGGGGTCGGACCCAGAACGTTCCGTGATTGGAGGAACGAGAAGATTACCATGTCCTACACTGCACTCGAGAAGCTCTGTTCCCTTATCCAAAAACCCATCCCTGAAGATATCACTGTACTTGAACGTTACTGGTATGCACAAAAAGGAGCCTCGGCGGGAGGACATGCGAGCTTTACTAGACAAGGGAATACAATTGGAGATCCTAAACGACGCTTGAAGAAATGGCGCGAATGGTGGGAAAAGACAGGCAAGCATCAAAGGCGAGATATTTTATTACCCAGGCAAGTTCATTTACCTCGAAAATCAGCACACCTTGCAGAATTTGTCGGCATGGTGCTTGGTGATGGCACGATTGCAAGGTATCAGATAGTGATTACGTTGAGTGCGAAGGTGGACGTAGCATATACAGACTACGTAGTGGCTCTCGTCACAAGGCTTTTCAAAGAACCCCCAGCTGTGTACGCGAGACCAGCGTCATCAGTGAACAATATTACTATCTCAAGACGGAATATCATCGAGTTCTGTGTTTCGCTTGGGCTTGTTCCAGGCAATAAAGTGTACCATCAAGTTCGTATTCCTGAATGGATTATGGGAGATACGCACTATCGCATTGCCTGCGTACGCGGACTCGTAGACACCGATGGATGTATTTTTAATGAGTGCCACAACATCAAGAGCGTCCGGTACTGTTATCCTCGTTTAGCGTTCGTAAACCACTCAATTCCCTTGCGAGAGGGTGTACATCAAATTCTCAACGAACTAGGACTGGAGGCAAAACACCGCAACAACCGAAGCGTGCATTTAGAAAGTAAAGATGATATTGTAAAGTACTTTAAACTTGTAGGTACCAGCAATCCAAAGCATCGCATCCGGTATGAGCAATTTATAGGGAGGGTTGCGCCGAATGGTAAGGCACTAGTCTTGAAAACTAGCGGGTGAAAGCCCTTAGAGGTTCGAGTCCTCTACCCTCCGCATTGTAGCTAAGTCACACAAAGTAAATGAACAAGGTAAAGAGTGAAGCATATCTTAATCGTTGGCTGTCCGAATCAGCAAGGCGCATCTCGCCTTTGATGATCAAACGGCATATCATCAAGCACGCCAAGCAACTGAATGATCCAAGCCATAACGCGCCCGTGAGTTGGGCGGCGAGTATGCTCAATCTCCTGCGTACCTACGAAAAGATCCATGGGATCCAAGTAACTATCCCCGTACAACTCTACAAGCTCTACAAAAAGTACAATAAGAATCCCAAGCGTTACAGTCCCCCACCGGGTGGTAAAATTCCCAAGGGAATCAAAGTCAAGAGAGTGACTGCTTCGACAAAATAATGAAGACACTCCTCTATATGATACTCTCTGCGGACGGCTTTATTTCTCAGCCCAATGACGCGGCGCCGCTCTCCGAAACAGCATGGAAACTGTACTACGCATTTGTGAAGGAGCGCGGGAATCTCGTCCTCGGACGCCGCACCTACGAACAGATGCGCGACGACGGCTCCCTCAAGCTACTTGGTGAGATCTTTCTTGTCGCCTTGTCTCATAACCCCGTTCCAAGAGTAGTCACTGCTTCGACTCCCGAAGAAGCAGTACAGCTGATTACAGAGAAGGGTTTTACTGAAGCCGTCATTGGCGGTGGCTCAAGAACTAATACGAGCTTTCTCGACCCTGGACTCTTGGATGAGCTTTGCCTCGACACGGATCACGTCCTCTTTGGCGCTGGTTTCCCGCTTTTTGCACAACCGACTGTTCTTCCCAATTTAAAACTTCTTTCTTCAGAAATAAACCAAGGTATAGTGCGTACACATTATGAAGTATTGAAATAGGAGACTGGAACTAAACAATGAAGAGTAAAAGTGGTAGGATGTGACTCACCCATGGCAACCAAAGCCCTCGTACTCATCGATTTTCAAAAGGAGTGGATTGACCCAGTGTCGCCGGACTACCTTGGCGACCTTACTTCCATCCTCGCGCGGACCAATCAACTCATCGACCACTGTCGCGCCCAAGGGTACAAGATTATCTTCACTCGGCACGTGGAGAAATCTTCAACCGCGCAGTGGGCAGAAGAGTCCACGGGCACGCAACTTATGGACGGCATCCACAAAGAGCCGAGCGACCTCCTCATCACCAAACACAAAATCAATCCGTTTTTTGAAACAAGCATGGAGGCGGAGCTCAAGGGTATTCCCAACCTCGTCGTCTGCGGCATCCTCACCAACAACTGTGTGCGCAGCTTCATTGCTGATGCCTACGACCGTGGCTTCAACATCACCGTTATCAAGGACTGCTGCGAAACCTTCGACAAAGAAACCCAAGCATTCACCTTCAAAGACCTTGGTTCAACCCGAGAAGAAATTCAGTTCAAGGATCTAAAAGAATTTGTAATAAGCTAGACTAGATTTTATTTTCCAAAAAAATCCTGATGGTTTCCGACATCTGCAAGATGGAGAATGTTGAACTTTCCATCTATCCTATATCTCAGAAGTAGATCATTCTTAATGTGGCACTCGCGAAATGCATGATAAACACCAGATAGTTGGTGGTCTTTATGTCGAGGAGCAAGTATAAACCCTTGGCGAAGCGACAACACAACTGCTTTAATATCTGTTTCGTCTGACTTATCTCGACGAAGCACTTTTTTAAGCGACTTTTTAAACTGCCGAGAGGAGATAACCCCGTACATGCTATTTAGCTAGGATATCGCTGAACATTTCGTCGACGTCAGTATATCGCTTGCCGTGTTTGAGCGCCTCTTTATACTCTCGTTCATACAATGCGATCATTTTAGGAGAAAGGCGGTGACTCATGGGGCATTTAATCTCCGGCAGGGGTAAGGATTGGGTATTCACTGATTGCTGCAAAAAGAGCTTGAGTGCGGATGAAGTGTCCATGCCGATGCTTTTGTAAACCCGCTGGGCTTCCCGCTTCAACTTGGTATCAACACGAATTTGTATAGTTGTGCTTGCCATAGTTTTTCCCTATTGTATACAATGTACTGACGTTGTCAACAATACTTTCTTACAAAACATTGCCTGATAGTTTGACGCTAGCCCCAGCGGATGCTAGCCTTTGGCCATGCGTATGGCTACAAAAGCGAAACAAAAACAAAGTGGTGGCATGTGTGTGAACTCCGAAACGGGACGCTTGAAGCAGGTGATTGTCCACCCCGCTATCGATGCCCTGCGAATTGTGGAACCAGCAAACTATCACCAGCTTTTGATTGATGCCTTTATGGACCCGCGCGCGGTTGAACGCGAGCACGCACGTTTTCGCGCTTGCCTCGAAAAAGTAACGGGGCCGAAAGGCTGCCTCGACTTTTCCCAGCTCCTTGTCGAAACAGTGACGGAGTCTATCGATGGGCGGAAACTTTTGAACCACGTTTTACCAGGCCACGATTTAAGCGGCCTTGCTCCTGAAGCACTCGTCTATGCTGCTTTCACTGGATACGTAGACGGTATCAAGGTTGCAAACCCTATCCCAAACACGCTCTTCATGCGCGACTTGGCAACGGTCGTGGGCAATACGGTCTTTCTCGCCAACTTCGCCCTTGAGCCGCGCTGGCGAGAGTCGCTTCTGATGGAAGCGGTACTTAGATTCCATCCTCGCTATCACACAGAAAACCTCGTCAAAGTCCCCTATCCAAACTTTACTCTTGAAGGTGGTGACGTTCTTGTCCTTCGCTCGGACCTGATCGCCGTCGGCTGTGGCGAACGCACCTCACTCGCTTCCATCATGGCCCTCGCGCCCAAGTTTTATAAAGCGGGCGTGCGGAAGGTGCTCGCCGTGGTCATGCCGCGCGAACGTTCGGCCATGCATCTCGACACAATTTTCACCGTACTTGATGACAAAGAGGGCCACTATATGGTGTACAAGCCACTCGTGGATCCAGAGCCCGGCCATACAGCTCAAGCCGCACGGGTGGTTGAGATTTCCCTTCTGGACGCCGTGGGAAACACGCGCTGTAAGCTCTTCGACACACTGCCAAAAGCGCTCGAACATGCGAAGATGCCGATCGATCGCTTGATCCCCTGTGGTGGTGGCGTTGAACCGGGCCAGAGTCGCGAACAGTGGACCGACGGGGCCAATCTTTTCTGCCTCGACCGTGGCGTCGTCATCATCTATGGACAAAACGAACGCTCCATCGCTGAGCTGGTGCGTAATGGCTACAAAACAGTTTCGGCAGATCTTTTTGCAAAAAAAGAGTTCAAGCCAAAAGGCAAACACCTTGCCGTCGTCCTCGACGCATACGAATTAAGTCACGGCAGAGGCGGAGCAAGATGTATGACCCAGCCGAGGGTTCGCGGATAAAAGATTTACTCCGTATCTAATTTTTTGAGATACGCCTTCAGCTCTTGGATGTATCTATTGTATTTACTTTTCCTCAGAACGCCTTCACTACGGAAACCTAGCTCCTTACGTTCTTCGATAAAATCAAGATTTATGGTGCACCCGATAAGGTCTAGGAAATAGACGACTCGATAACCACCGCTCTTTCCTTTATTGCTTTCTGGGTTAGGAATTCCAGCAGCCCACGCTTCGTAGCGATTTATCGGCGAACGGTAAATCAGTTTTGATCGCGACGTCTCGTATTTGTTTGAAACGGACGGCGCCCATGACTTGATTGCGTCTCGCACAAACACTGCAACACCGACCTTCTCACAAGAACGGACAAAGTTCTCACGTTCAATATACTCCCAGGCCATGGTTATGTTCGGAAAAACTCGATGTCGCGAGCGTACGCATAGTCCACCACTTCGTACGGTTTGGAGTAAAACCAAGGAGCTTCGAGATGTGTCTGCGCAACAATCTTTTCGGTCGGCCAACTACCAAACTCATCACAAATGTTTTTCAAAAGTTTTTTTTGATCTGGCGAAAAGACAGACTCGTCAAAGTGGGCCTTACTGGTCAGTAAAAAATTAACCATTTCTTCCCCGTTGTAAGGCACGGCCTCGGTGTCTATTGCTCCTTCGCTTTTTAAAGATGTGAGCACCGCGTCAATGTGCGAAGGTACCGGTCCGTACCCCTGATGAATGTAGACGTCTCCTGTTACTGATTTTTTATGATCGCGGAAATAGATAAAATCAAGGTAGTAGAGCAGCTTATTCAGCTTGGTAGCGTGCAAGTATTGGTTGTTGCAATACTTGAGGAAATAGAGGACGGCGTTTTTATAGAGACGCTCGTCAAGGTGCGGACGTATAGTATTGACCATATAGACATAAGACTACCACGCTGACCTTCCCCTTACCAGTACAGAAAAACTGCACTGGGCTGCTCACTACACAGGGCAGTCCTGTGTAGTTGTAGAAGAAAACCAGAAACGAAAGGGATGAAGGGGTCAGGAGCCTTCATACACTCCTCCGCCGGTATCCTCCTCGTTTCTCAACAGTAGCATGCAGATTAAACTTCTGAATGACATCTTTTTGCCATGACGCACTGCCAAACGGTTGACCTCGATTGACCGACGTCCGTAGTGCAGTTTCTTCCTCTTCTGTTTGCGGCTCGTTTACCCACTTGATATAGTCATCAGGCTGATCGACTGGCCACTCACTTAAAAGTCTTTTCTGTTCGGTACTTCCAAACTCTCGCACCCACGCACTTCCCCAGCGCCACTGTTCAGCTCGTGTTGTTAGCTTTGCGCGGACGGCATTCCGCTCTACATACCGCAAGACATCATACAAGTATGTTTCTGTTTCCACTGCGAAGGATTTGTACCTCCCTTGGTAAAGATGTCCTGTTCCGACCGTCTCGTGCGCAACGTGCCAGCGTTGTGTATGCGTCATGGTAAGCCAGCGCATGAATTGTGAAAGACTGCCGTCCAGTTTTGGATACAAGACGAGATGCCAATGATTAGGCATGATTTGATGCACAAGCATGCGCATATCGTACTTTTCTATTGCCTCCCGCAAAACATCTTCAAAGGCAAGATAATCAGACTCTGTTTGGAAAATAGTTTGACGGGCATTAGCCCGATTAATTACATGGTAGACCATGTCTCCAACATCAGTGCGAGGTGAGCGTGGCATACCAATCAGTGTATCATAAGGTGAGTATGAAGGCTCCTGACCCCTTCATCCCTCCACAGTGTATCATAAGGTGGGAATGAAGGCTCCTGACCCCTTCATCCCTCCATCCCTCCGTGGTAGCAGTAATCGCCTCATGTACTTACGTACCAAAGAAGGCAAAGAAGTTGACTTCGTTTTAGTTGATGCGCTGCGAGGACCCGAAAAAATAATTGAAGTAAAATACAGTGATACTGCGCCCAGTAAAAATCTTTTGTATTTTAAAAAAAGTACGGAATTTCAGCAGTACAAATAGTAAAAAATATGAGCAAGATAGGGTTTATTGCAGAGAATGTCTATATAGCTAGAGCCGAGGAATTTTTAATTGATATAGAAAAAAACGTAAGACCTACACAAACGCCCTCGATATCACCATCCATTGCGCTTTCTGTTCGCACCAACTCACGCCGCTTTTTAGCCGCTCGAACTCCAGCTTCACGAAGGCCACAAAACAAGAAAAGACCGAAGGAAAAGAGTGTTGGCTGACCCCATTATTTCATTTTTTAACGGAACGTTAGTGATTCCTGACACCGTTTTTCTTAAAAACCTCCCACGCTCCGAATATTTGTGCCACCTTTTTCGACATAGTCTTTGATAACGGCCCAGGCTTCCTTGAAAATCTGGGGATAGAATGGGGGAACCTTTTTCGTGACGTCCGCTATGACAGCTGTGGCAGAGAGTGGTCCATTGGCTGCGAGCAACTGCTCGACGATAGCAATTTTATATTTCAATGATGAGCGGTCAGGAGTGTAAGGATTTTGTTCAGGGGCTTTATAGGGGTTCCTAGCTTGAAAGGCGAGCTCAGCATCTTCTCGTATCGCGAGGAGTCGTTCTCTGTACTGTCCAAGTTTAGCTTGCAATCGCACTACAATGTCTTGATCCTGGGGAAACTCAATAAGCGGGTAGTCCGCCTCAACGGTCTCAGCCTCCTGTTTTTCACCAGCGTCTGGTAAATTCTTACTCATGATCTGTAAAGTTATGCTAGTAACTTGGGCGTGATAACCCCTAACGCAACAAATTTACGATACATCTCTACGCGGAAAAATGCAACCGAATTGGAATTAGAAAATAAAACAAAGGTATCAGGTACCTTTGTTTCCATGCGTACTATTCTTTCATCATGAAGAAGGTTAAAAATAAGAAAATACTGGTGATCGGGTATGGGATGCCATCTTCATGGTGGTGAAGGGAAACAAAGTAGTCCCAGCTGAAAAGATCAAGGATATCATGGCCATGCTGCCGCGCCTTTCTGAATTGGCAGACGTCGAGATGGACGTGCTCTCGAACAAGGATAGCACCAATGTGAATCATGCAGACTGGACCCGCCTCGCCTACCACATCTCGAAAAACATGGGCAAGTACGATGCGTTCTTGATCACGCATGGTACGAACACCATGGCCTACACCGCCTCGGCGCTTTCGCTCGCCCTTGGGCCCGGACTCAAGAAACCTGTCGCGCTCACCGGCTCGCAGCTTCCTCTCACCGTCTACGGCAACGATGCGCGGTTTAATTTTGAAAACACGGTCAAGGTACTCGTGCAGGCGTGTGAGGAAAACATCGCCGAAGTAATGGTGGTCTTCAACGACCTTGTGCTCCGTGGTGCTCGTGCGGTGAAGGTGAGCGAGTCTGCCTTTCGTGCATTCCTCTCCCCCGCCTTTCCGAATATAGCGGACATTGTTTCAACTGGGGTGCACTTCAACTACAACGCTCGCAAAGTGGACCTGAAAAGCAAGTTTCTCATGCAACCGCACTTCACGCCGGGCGTGTTGAGCATCGATCTCACTCCAGGCCAACTCCCCGACCTCTTCGAGACCATTATCTCCTCCGGCAAATGCAAGGGCATCATTTTGAAGTCGCATGGTGCGGGCAGCGTGCCGACCGACGGACCCTACAACTTCATTCCGCTCATTCATAAGACGGTGCACGAGTACAAGATCCCTGTCATCATTTCGACCAAGTTCCTTGGTGGTAATTCCTACAAAAAGGTGAACGACGAGTGCGCCGTGGTCGCCCTCGAAGCCGGCGCCATTCCCTCGGGCGACCTCACCGACGTCATGACCGAAGTGAAGCTCATGTGGCTGCTTGCGCAAGGCATCAACAGCATCGGCGGTATTCAGAAAGCGATCCTCTCCGACCACACCGGCGAGCTCACGGGGAGTAAGGTGCGAGCTTTGTCAGCACAATAGATTCTGACTTTTTAGTTGAGCACCTTGCCTGTATCGAATCTTGGCAATGCGTAGCCCATGTCGCGAGCGACATCTTCGCATGTCTGCATCTGTCCACGACGCGAGGCTACTGCCCTACTTAGGGCAATACTCCTGTTAAATTCTTCATCGGAGAACAAACTCTTGAGTACATCTTTGGCTTCGGGCCCAAGCGTTGCGTTGTCAATCTCTTGATTGAAGAGCAGTTTTCGGCCCTCTGCAAAAGTGGGCTGGGATGCAGACCAAGCAAGCATACGCTCTCGGTAGCTTTCCTTCTTTTGCGCAAAGTCAGTGAGGGCTGCTTCATCTTCCTCTGAAAGTCGCACTCCTTGTGCTTGTGATCTTTGAATCCGCGCTAAAGACTCAAAAGCATCTGCAAGATCGAGCTGCTCTTCACGAAAGAGCGCGTCGCCCTCTTTCAGGAATTCCTTACTGTTAAAACCAGAGGTACCAAGGTCAGCGATAGCCAGGATGCGCACGATTAGTGGAGAGTCTGGTTTTAAATTTGGTTGATACGTCGTTTTCAGTTCTGGATTCCACTTCGGGACCGTAGCCATGATCGCATCCGTCACCAATGTATAATCCTCTTCAGTAAAAAGAGCGCCGCCAGACTCTTCATCAAGTGCCCGCATGGCGCGACAGGCTGCTTCGGCGCTGTAGGTTTCGTTCTTCGGAGCGCGTCGCTGCATCACCTCTTTGCCACCAGCATCATCCACGCCATAAAACTGGAAGATATCGTGGAAAGAGGCCGCGATCTTTGCAAGTGCTTTGTGTTTCGGGGAAAGGTGTACTCCTGCTGCTTCCAAGGCCTGCAGCATAATCTCGCTTCGGCCCACTACTCCCCCCGTGTGCTCGGGCCCATGGTATTCGCGCTTCTCCTCTCCCACACCATAGCGCCGCGCAACAGAGGCCCTTGCTTCCTCGACGAGCATGTCAGCCGCGCGCGAATAAGATCTGTTTTTATTCTCAGCTTCCTGCTGAGGGATGTTGTCATGAGATGTGAATTGTTCGATTGACATAGTTGCGTTCTACGCTAGTATGCGCATATACTAGCACTGTTTCTTGAGCGAAGCGACAAGAGCATGGTGTAACAGTTTCTAGTAAAATAATTAACGTCACAGCCCTATGAAATTACAAATAAAAGATAAAGCGCCGGAGATCAAGCTTTCGGACCAGGATGGGAAGGTACGCAAACTGAGTGATTACAAAGGCAAGTGGGTACTCGTCTATTTCTACCCCAAAGATGACACACCGGGGTGTACCAAAGAAGCGTGCGCCATCCGTGATGATTTCGATAATTTCGATAAACTCAAACTGAAAGTGTTTGGCATCAGTGCCGACTCCGTTAAAAGTCACAAGAAATTTGCAGACAAGTACAAAATTCCCTTCACGCTCCTCGCTGACGAAGAGAAGAAAACAATCAAAGAGTATGGTGTCTGGGGGGAGAAGAAGTTTCTAGGCAAGAAATACGTGGGCATCCTCCGTTCATCATTCCTGATCGACCCCAAAGGCAAGATCGCAAAAGTGTACGAAAACGTAAAGCCGCCAGTGCATGCAGCAGAAGTGATCGCAGATCTCAAGGCACTGAAATAAAAAACTTTTTTAGTGTCTTTGCGAGCACCGCGAAGCAATCCAAGTTACTATAGATACTCCTGGATTGCTTTGTCGCTTCGCTCCGCGCAAAGACGCCCAGAGATGGAATACGCAAGCCACGGGGCCATGCTATAATTCCTTGCATATGCACACATCTGCTACCAAGAGGGGTATCACTGTCCTTGAACTCCTCGTAATCGTGATTGCGTGCGTTGTCGTGGTGAGCGTCGTGCCTTCGCTCTACAATAATCTCCTCGTCAAAGCCCACGACATCAAGCGCTTGAAGCACCAAGAACAGTTGCAAGGAGCGCTGCAGACGTACTTCCTCTACAACGGAAGCTACCCCGTCGTCACTACACCAAAAAAGATAACGGGCAAAGATGAGCTGTCGAAGATCCTTCAAAAAAGTTTTCTCGTACTCGGCACGCGTTTGCCGATTGACCCTGGCTCACCCGCCTATGACTACACCTACCAGTCCATGAACGAAGGCAAGAGTTACACCATCACCTACTGTTTGCAAGCATACGAAGATGCCACGCACATGATCGGCTGTGAGAACAAAACATACCCTAAAGCAATTGAATGGAATCCGACCACCAATTAAAACACCCTCAGGAGCCCGTGCATCGCTCGCTCGTTATCACCTGGCACGCCGAGGAATTTATAGCACGGGAACGCGGGGCCAAGTGGTACTGGAGCGTGGGTGTCATTGGCCTTCTTGCGGCCTTTCTTGCATTTTACTTCGACAACATCCTCTTTGCACTCCTTCTACTCGTTGGTACTGGAGTTGTGCTCCTCTACAGTAAACGCCCCCCGATGATGGTACAGTATAGTATTTCTATCCATGGAGTCCGGATAGGCAGTCACCTCTTTCCTTTTGAAAACCTGGACTCTTTTTGGATTCACGAGCACGAGGAGACTCCCCTCATTATGCTCCAGACCAGCAGCTTCCTCACTCCCATGCTTTCGCTCCCTTTGGTCGGCGTAGAGCCGAGCACCGTGCGCGATTTTCTCAACCACTTCATCAAAGAAAAGAAGCACGAAATTCCGCTGTCGGAGCATATTTCGAGGGCGTTGGGATTTTGAAAAGGCAGTCGGCAGTAGAAAGTAGGCAGTAGAAAAAGACCAAGAATGATTGAAAAATGGCTAGAGAAAAGCTATAGTAGCCAGACTATCGCTCTTGTCGTTCAACGGATAGGACACTCCCCTGCGAAGGGAGAAATGACAGTTCGATTCTGTCCGAGAGCAACAACATGTATTCTTTTGAGTTGCTTTGATGCCACTGTTCGTGTAGGGTTACGCAGGCAAGTATCGAGCAGTATCTACAACAAAGAGGTGGTAACGAGCCATGAGATCGATATTTAACGGTACCGACGTTGTTGGTATTATTGGGATTTCCTACAAGCAATTGCAATATTGGGACAAAACCAACTTCATCAAGCCATCGGCGATCCATATGGGGAGGTATCGAAAATACACCTTCGCCGATCTGGTTCTGATGCAGGTGACGAAGCTCATGCGAGAGCAGGATGTGAGCATCCAGCGTCTCCGCAAGGTCATCCAGGCCCTGGAAGACCTACTGCCAAAAGTAGGCTACCCCTTATCAGAGCTCTCCTTCCTCATTTCGGGGGTGCGTGTTCTTGTCTTCAATGGGGACGTGCTGATGAACAAAGGTGCGCCAGGTGAGTTCTTCTTTCAAGTAAAGAGCCTGCGAGACAAGGTCGATAAGCAATTCCCGGACGTCGCGGAGTGACGTTTGGCCCGGCAACAAAAAAACACCATTCCGACAGACAGTCGGAATGGTGTTTTTCAATTACCCTCAAACTCACTCCTACTACTTCCCTGAAACAAGCTTCGCCAATCGCGATTTCTTGTGCGCTGCGTTGTTCAACTTGATGACCCCACGCTTCTTCGCTTTATCGATCGCTTGGTATGCTTTTGCGAGGAGTGCCTGCGCTTCTGCCGTTTTCTTGTCTGCAACTAGTTTCTTCACCTCGGCAAGCACGTCGTGCATCGCCCGCTTGCGGCGGATATTCAAAACATGTTTGCGGTCTGCGCTTCTGATTGCCTTTTTTGCTGATTGTGTGATGGCCATGAACTAGGTTATAGGTAGTAGGTTGTAGTTAATACAATGTTCGGAGACTATAACAGATATTTAGTATAAAATCAAACATTTTGACGGTGGCTTTGAAGCTGCTATGCTGAAGTCCATGATCGGCCAACTCACGGGGAAAATTACGCATACAGACGCACAGGGCATCATCATTGATGTGCAGGGAGTCGGCTACCGTCTCGCCGTAACCACCGAAGCCTTGACCCTCTTACAAAACGAGACTGAGCCGAGGACACTGTGGACCCACCTCGCCGTCCGCGAAAACGCCCTGGATCTGTATGGATTTACCACCAAGGACGATCTCGACTTTTTTACACTCATGATCTCCGTCTCGGGCATTGGCCCCAAGAAGGCCCTCTCCATCCTCTCGCTTGCGCCGGTATCGGTACTCCGAGAGGCCATTGTTGGCAACAACGCGTCCTACCTCACCAAAGTCTCCGGCGTCGGTAGGAAGAACGCCGAGAAAATCGTCCTCGAACTCCACGATAAGATTGGTACGACCGGAAGCAGTAGCGAAGTGTTGGCCACACACCATGCCGACAGTGATGTATTGGCAGCCATCCACTCCCTCGGCTACTCGCTGCAGGAAGCCCGTGATGCCGTGAAGCGCGTTCCATCGACAGTTATCGGCGTGAACGATAGGATTAAGGAAGCGCTGCGGCAGATAGGCAAAAATTAGAAAAAAGAAGCTGGAAACTGGCTTCTGGAATAACTCTCGGTGTCTTATTCCAGTTTCCAGTTTCCAAATACATGTACGAAAAACTCACACATATCGGTAGAAAACTGATTCCTCGCCGCCTCTTTGTGTGGGGGCAACCACTGTACCACTACGGCCTTGCTTTACTCGGGGCTTTCTTGTACCGCAATCCGTCGAAGCAAATCTTCGTCATTGGCATTACCGGAACTAAGGGAAAAACAACAACAACAGAACTGGTGAGTGCTATTCTCGAAGAGGCCGGCTACCGCACTGCGATCGCCTCCACATTGCGCTTCAAAGTGGGACTGCAAACGGAGCGCAATCTGTACAAAATGACGATGCCGGGGCGCTTCGCTATCCAGAGGTTCCTGCGGGAAGCGGTCAAGGCACATTGCGACTACGCCATTATTGAGATCACCTCAGAGGGCGCCAAGCAGTTTCGCCACAAATTTATACATTTAAACAGCCTCATCTTTACGAATATTACCCCCGAGCACATCGAGTCGCATGGCTCGTACGAAGCATATGTAGCCGCCAAGCTCTCGATCGCCGAGCAGTTGCGAGTTTCGGAGAAGCAGAACAAAACACTGATTGTAAACATCGACTCCGCCGAGTGCGATAAGTTCCTGGCTACACCTGATGTGCAGAAGATTACCTACACCCTGAAAGATACCAAGCCCTTCACCCTCACGCACACCACTTCCGACATCAACATCGACGGAGAGCGCATGGTCGCCAAGATTCCCGGAGAGTTTAATGTCTACAACATCCTTGCGGCAGCCACCTTTGTAAAAACACTCAACATCACCACCAAGACCATCAAGCGCGCGGTCGAGAAGTTTACGGGTGTCCCTGGCCGCATGGAGCAGCCGGTACTCCGAGATGCCGAGAATACCATCCGCCCCTACCCCTTCACCGTCATTGTAGACTACGCACACACCGCCGACTCGCTCGAGAAGGTGTACACGGTATTTAAAGACACCCGCAAGATTTGCGTGCTTGGCTCCTGCGGCGGCGGACGTGATCGCTGGAAGCGGCCGCTCATGGGGAAGGTAGCCAGCGACCACTGTGACAGCATCATTCTTACGAACGAGGACCCGTATGACGAGGACCCGCGCGCTATTGTGGACGAGGTGGCCAAAGGCATCGAGAAGCAAAATTGGAAAGTCGTCATGGACCGCCGCGAAGCTATCCGTACTGCGCTTATGGAAGCGCGAGAACTGACCTGGCCCTCTGGAAGCCTTGCTTCCAGCCCGGAATCGGAAGCAAGGCTTCCAAATGCAAGACCGCATGATGTGGTAGTGTTCATCACCGGCAAGGGCACCGACCCCTACATCATGGGCCCTAACGGCACGAAACAAGAATGGAACGATCTCGGAGTGGCGACGGAGGAGCTCGAGCAGCTGCTTAGCGCAGGGCTTTGACATATATATGAAAGATATATAGGATATATACGTCTGCACTAGCATAAACTCATCGCCATGATCACACAAGTAATCTTCAACATTGATGCGCAGTTAAAAGCACGTGCCATGCGAAAGGCACAGCGGGAAGGTGTGCCCTTTTCTGCAGTACTCAATATGGCCACTAGGGCATATGTAGATGACGAGCTCCACGTCGGCTTGATTCAAGAAGAAAAGTTCAATGCAAAAACTCGACGTATGCTTGATCGTGAGCTGAAGGAGATAAAAGAGGGCAAGAACATGTCTCCCTTGTTCGACAACGCAAAGGATGCTATTGCGTATCTACAAAACCTGTAACTCATGCGTATTGGGTATAAGAAGCATTTCTTGAAGAAGTTTAAAAAGTCTCCGCCAAAACTGAGGGAGCAATTTCGTGAACGGCTAGATCTCTTTCTCGAAAACAAGTTCGATCCAATACTCGAGAACCACTCGGTCGAAAGGGCGTACCCGGGATGCCGAAGCATCAATATCACCGGGGACTATCGTGCCCTATTCCAAGAAGAGGGTGATGTTGTTGTTTTTGTTGCTATTGGTACACATCCAGAACTGTACCGATAGACCATGCAGCCGATGTCTCATTCAGGAATACACGCACACACTTCTTTAGACATTAGAACTTAGAAGTTTCTACAACCATGCCCGAACTCCCCGAAGTACAAACCACGGTGAATGGTCTCAACCAAAAAGTCCTGGGTAAAACGATTGCTTCAACCTGGACCGACTGGCCGCAACTCATTCGCGGACACACGACTGCTACCTTTGCAAAGCAGCTCAAGGGCGCGAAGATTCTCTGCGCACGGCGGCGCGGGAAAAATATCTTTATTGATCTCGATACCAAAGATTCCATGCACGTGCACATGAAGATGACGGGTCATCTTTTGTTTGGAAAATGGATACTTCAGCGTTCGTCTTTGCGAGTGAGGATGCGAGTAAGCGCAGCATCCGCAAGCTCGGAGCGCGACGGCGCGAGACTGGACCGAAAGATTTTTCAGGAGAAAAATACTTTTGGTACTGCGAAGCAATCCAGACCTGGATTGCTTCGTCCCGTACTAACGGAACTCGCAAAGACGACAGACAAGAAAACATGGATAGCCAAGGAACCTGGGCCCCTGCGGGATGATCCGGGGAATAGATTTATCCGCCTCATGATCACCTTCACGGACGGAACTCAACTCGCCCTCTGCGACATGCGGCGTTTTGCTAAAGTGGGCCTCTACCCTACCAATAGTATCGAAGTCACCGTGGGACCGCTTGGCCCAGAGCCCTTAGATAATAGTTTTACCAAAGAAGATCTCGCGCAGATTCTGAAACACACAACCATCCGACCCATAAAGCAGTTCCTCATGGACCAGACAAAGATCGCCGGCATTGGGAACATTTATTCCGACGAGATGCTCTTCCGGGCAAGTATCCATCCAAGGAGACGCCCGAGTTCACTCGGCAAAAAAGAGATCACCCTCCTCCACACTGCCATGCGTGAAGTACTGCGCGAAGGCATGAACTTTGGTGGTGACTCCGATGTTGACTACAGAAACATTAACGGGGAGCGTGGCCGCTTCCAAGGAGAGCACAAGGCATATCGCCGCACCGGTAAGCATTGCACGAAGCGCGGCTGCGTCGGTGTCATTAAGCGCGAAATTATCGGTGGCCGGAGTGGGCATTATTGCTCGGAACACCAACGGCTGCAGTAGCAGCCAGTTCATCAAGTTCATAAAGTTGTAAAGTTCATCAAGTAAGTGCAGACAACTTGATAGCTTGAAGAACTTGGTAAACTTGATAAACTGTCTTCCATGCCAGAAGTACCAGCAGCCCCAGGGCCCTCTAATCCAATATACTTTGTTCTCGCGATTATCATCGCACTTTTTATACTCTGGCTCTACACCGGCGGCCCGAGTCGCTATGAGGAGGCACACCCGGAAGTTCCTCCGCCCACTGCTCAAGAAATAGGAGTACCCGCTCCCCAACTCGCACCAGCCGCCCCTCAATAATTGACCACAAAAGTTAGTCTAACAACTGTAACGATCGCTACGGTTGTTAGACTAACTCATCAATGATCAAGTAGGCGGTACAGAGCGACACCTGCCGCCACCGACACATTCAACGATTCTTTTTGTCCTTTCATAGGAATCTCAATCACATGGTCGCATACAGCTAAGACTTCTGAGGTGATCCCATGTCTCTCTTCTCCCAGAATAAGCGCGGTCTTTTTTTTCGGCCTGTATGCTTTGTAATCGACTGACTTGTCTGATTGTTCGAGCGCAACAATAGTAAATCCTTCTGATTTGAGCGCGGTGATAATTTGCTCAATTTCTAGCTGGTGCTCCCAAGCTATTGTCCTTTCCGCTCCAAGCGCTGCTTTATGGAAGTCGCTCCGTTCTTGCCCGAACCGATCGAGGGGTGTTGGGGTATAGCCCGTCAGATATATTTTCGTCACTCCCGCCGCATCCGCGGTGCGAAAAATCGAGCCGACATTATGGACACTGCGAATATTGTGAAGAATCAGGACCAGCATGGATTTGGCTAAAAATATGTGTTACCATACCACAACTAAAGGTAACCGCCCATAGCTCAGATGGTAGAGCAGGTCCCTTTTAAGGACAAGGTCTCTGGTTCGATCCCAGATGGGCGGATAAGAAAGAAAATTTTGCGTTGCAAGATTTTTGTTACTTATCCGAGCCGGAACGCGTCGGCGTGAGGCGGGGTCGCGCAAATTTTCAGAAGAAAATTATGTGTGATGATAATTTAATGACTGTGCCCGCTACCATTCAATTGATGGACTTGATAGGTCACCAGCTCCTGGATGGCAACGTAGCCAAAGCGCACAATAACGCTTCCCATGCCGAGCACCATCCAACTTGCAATAAAACGAATGCATGGTTCAAGAACTTCTAGAAATTGCCATCGTAGACTTGGTATCGCGGACCCAAACTGAGGCTGCCACAGCACGATGGCGAGTAAGCTTAACCAATAACTAAAACAGAAACCGCAGGTAAGTGCTTTCTGAAACGGCAAACTATGCACGCCGTCCCGCAATGGCGCGTTCATAGCAAGTAGGTTGCGCCACAGTGTTGCTATGCCCGCGACGACCAAACAAAGGAAGAGGTACTCTGGCATACTACACGCGCATAGCATTCTCGAAACGAATAATCTCTTCGGCTTCACTGCTGACCCCCATTTCAAAGGGAAGTTTCAAGACAGCAATAAGGGCAAATTCAGAAAGTTGATGGGAAAAGAGCGCATTGGTCGCCTCCACAAAGCGATCCTCGGGCAAGGGTGCCTTAATACTGTGCCCCCAATGTGCGAGCGACACGAGGGAGTGATTACAATCACAATTGTGCTCCAGCATCGTCCCCGCGTTTTGCGATAGTTGTGTCTGTACATGCGCCATCAAACCGAATACTTTCCCTATCGCGTGGAGCGAGCAGTCGACGACAGCATAATGATGTGGCAACTCTGCTTGGATGGAAATTATAGAGCGCATTTCATAGGGGTCGTTGCGCACCGCGAGGCAGGCAAGCGACTCCCATTGGACACGAGATACGCGAGACCCAAATGTGCGCCGCAAATCTTCAAGTGCCTGCAGGGCTTTTGTCTTTACTTCGAGGTACTGGTCATGTGCACTTAATGGGAATTGTAATGGTAGGGTTGCTTTTTCATCATACATAAATCCCTCGCCAAGTACGGTAAGGATGTATTTGGCCACTTCTTCATGGCCATCACGAACCATTTTCATCATATAGCCTCGAGCCCGACGCAGGAGGTCAGGATGAAAACCACTCTCTTCCAAAGCTGCCCAGGGCGGGGGGAGCGTTACTGCTTGTATGGGACGCACAATATCTAAGTTTAATCGAAAGTTTGTCATAATTTTCTTTCCAATCTCGCGCGGAAAGCTTACTAATGCAAATTACTTGCAAGAGGAAACGTTTCTCTGTACGCTTAGTTGCATCAGCAAAATGCAATCCCCCACTACCCAACACAGAAACACGCTAGCTCGCAGCGAACTCCTACGGATTCTCGGTGCAAACAAGCAACCACCTACCCTCCAGGAACTTCATGAACTTTTGCGAAAGAAGATTCCTCACGTGGCTTTTTCAACCGTATACAGACTTACAAGGACGCTTGAGCAGGAAAAGATTGTGGAGCATATCGACTGGCGCGACCGTGGTGGCCGGTATGAGCTCGTCGGTCCGCACCACCACCATGTGGTGTGCGGCACGTGTGGTATCTTTGCCGACATTGATGACACCCACGTGTACATTGATATTCCAAAGATTGCTCGGGTTACCGGCTTCACCATCTCGAAACATGTGATTGAATTAGAAGGCCTGTGTAAGAAATGTCAGTAGTTTCACTTCTGTCAATGAGGACACCGTCGCCTGTGTCATCCCGGCGCAGGCCGGGATCCAGGCCCAAAACTGAATTTGGATCCCGTTCTGCAGCGGGATGACACAGGGAAATGAATACGAGTGCAGGGCATCGCCTGTCAAATCGTGAGTAGCCAGCGCTCAAGACCGACATCAAAATCAAAATTGCCACGGTGGGAATCATGGAAGAGGGCGACGAGGTCGCCGTGGAGTTTTGTGAGCTCAGGCAAAGAAAAGTTCTTTGCACCAGCAACTGCTTTCCTATAGACGTTGTCTGAACTGGTACCAAGGTCTGCGATTGTTCCTCCACTTTTCACAAGCGCCATGTTCTTCACCTGGCGCACAAGTGTCCAGAAAATCTCTTCTTCGGCGTGGCCGATAAGGAGGGCGCGCTGATAGGCAACCCAGGTAGTTTTTTTGTTCCGTTCTACCAGTGCATCCCCGACCGCAAAAAGCTCCTTCGGGAAATCAGAGAACGCCGCCTCTCCCCCGCCCCGCAACTCCTCAAAGAGTTTTGCGTGAGATTTGAATGCAGAAATATCTTTGGCATCCAACTTACCTTCGCGAAACAGAAAAACAGTGGGTGACACAGCCATCTGTTCCACGGAGCCAAGGAGGAACTCTCGTCGCACTGCGTCTGTAAACAGATCGGTACCGAGAACCACCGGCGTGGCTCCGAAGAGCGACTGGGATGCTGCAAGCTCCCTCATTGTAGCCTCGGCGAAGTGGTCAGAGTCAAGGGCAACCACCATGCGGCTGGCGTCCTCGACTAGTAGTTCGCGCAGGAGCACCTCTGAGCGCTTGAGGACTTTAGTTCTGTCGGTGCCGTGTAAAAAATAGATCATGTTTCAATCAAAGCACAAAACACAAACGTCACAAAACTCCAAAGAATACAGCTTGGTATTTTTTGGAGTTTTGTGCTTTTGGCTTTGTGTTTTAGAGCCTTTCCCGGCGTCACAGCTCCCGGTCTGTTGACCGAGGCCGCGACCCCGCCTCGTCTGCCTTCGCAGACTCCGGCCTTGCGCTGCTCCGCACTGCTCGCAGCTCACCCCAACTCTTCCCTGCCGAAGCGTTGGCGACGAGGGGCACACTAACTTTTATAACATTCTCCATCGTTTCTTTAATCAGCCTCTCTGCTTTCGTCACGGCCTCATCCTTGATCTCATAAATCAATTCATCGTGCACTTGCAGAAGCGGCACGACGGCTCGATCGAGTTTCGCCTCCCTGAGCGTCTCGTCTATCTTAATCATAGCAAGCTTCATAATGTCTGCCGTCGTACCCTGTATAGGCGCGTTCATTGCCATGCGCTCTTCCATGGTGCGGATGTAGGGCAAAGTGGACTTGATTTTCGGATAGTACCGTCGCCGCCCAAAGTAGGTGGTGGTGTAGCCGAGCTTAAGGGCACTCGCCTTGGTCGCCTCCAAGTAGTCGCGCAAGACATGGAAGCGCTCAAAGTAGGCGTTATAAAACTGCTCCGCCTCTTTGCGGTCGGTGCCTAAATTCTGTCGGAGGGCATTCACACCCATGCCATAGAGAATGCCGAAGTTGATGACTTTGGCCCGGCGGCGCATCTCCTTATCAACCGCATCTGGCGCTACCCCAAACACGCGCGCAGCAACCCCTGTGTGTACGTCTTCACCCCGTACAAAAATCTGCACGAGCTCGGGATCCTCCGACAAGAATGCCGCCACCCGCAAATCAATCTGGGAGTAATCAAAGGCGGCCAGCACCGTTCCCTCTGGAGCAATGAAGGCATTACGGATAGCACGCCCAAGCTCCGTTTTTACAGGGATGTTTTGCAAATTGGGATCCACACACGACATGCGCCCGGTGGCAGCGCCGGTTTGCACCATACGCGCGTGCAAGCGATTGTCCTTCCCGAGCAAAGTAGGGATCACATCGATGTAGGTGGAGAGGAGCTTCTGGTACTCGCGGTATCCTAAAATCAATGGCACGATTACGTGCTGGTCTTTTATTTTCTCGAGCTCCGACACCTTAGTAGACGCCGCTCCCCCGGCTGTTTTCTTCAGTCCTTTTACGTTCTCGGCAAGGGCCAGCTTCACAAACAAGATCTCCCCCATCTGCTTGGGGGAATTAATATTAAACTCTTCGCCCGCATGCTTCCATATAGACTTCTCTAAGCTGCTCAACTCTTTGTGATAGGAGGTGCTTAACTTTTTAAGGCAATCGGGGTCGACCAAGACGCCATGCTTCTGGGCTCGTTCGAGGATGGGAATGAGGGGGAGTTCGAGATCAGTGTAAACGCGCTCGACATTAGTTTTTTTAAGCTCTTGCTCCAATACTTTCTTGGCTTCAGCTAGTGTTTTTGTACCCGTGTGTTTAAACACAGCCTCGGGTGTGGGATTAGTGAGACTCGGATCCGCCAGCCAAGTGGCGATGGCCACCTCCTGGAACAGGACGCTATGAGTGTCGACCGACGGCGCGAACAGCTCTATCTGCGGCCCTCGCTCGCTTGGAAGCCTTTGGGGAAGAAGCCTTGCTTCTAATTCCGAACCAGAAGCAAGGCTTCCAATTCCCGAATTCTTTATCTCTTTCACCCGCGGCAGCAAGCTCCGAAAGCCAAGCTTCTGAAAGAATTTCTCAGCCTTCTCTTCATCGAACGCCTCTTTGAATGAGGTAGCGGGGAGCGCAAACACAATTGGCGCATCTCGTCGGATGGTGCCCAACATTTTTGAAAAGAGTGCCTCTTCTTCACTCGCGAGCAGCAACTCTACAATACGCGGTTTAAGGACTGAACTATTTGGAGTTTTGCCCGCCCGATCCGAACGTCCACGTTCGGGCGGGTGTTTTGTGCTTTGTGCTTTTAATGCCTTGTACAACTCCTCAATAGTCCCAAAGTTTTTGATAATATCCGTCGCAGTTTTTTCCCCGATCCCCTTTACGCCGGGGATATTGTCGGAAGGGTCTCCGCGCAACCCCTTGTAGTCCGTCAGAAGCTTTGGCCCAAAGCCAAAGCGTTCTCGTACCCCTGCCTCGTTATACACCACTGTGTCTTTGATGCCCTTCCGCAGGGTATACACCACCACGCGATTCCCCTCGACGAGCTGGAGCGTGTCCATATCGCCCGACGCAATGATGATTTGGAAATCTTCTGTGTTCTTCTTGCTCCTTGCTCCTTGCTCCTTGCTCCTCTTTGTAATCTGCTCCACCACCGTGCCAATCATGTCATCAGCTTCAAAGCCAGGAAAACTTAAGACAGGAATACCAAGCGCCGCGAAAAAAAGAGGAGCACGCTTGATCTGGTCGATGAGCGCTTGATCCACCTTTTGTCGCCCCGCCTTGTAGTCTTTAAACTCTTTATGCCGAAACGTGGCTTGCGGTAAGTCGTAGCACGCAACAATATGCTCTGGAGAAAACTCCTTCACCAGTTTAATGAGCAACAGAGCAAGGCCATAGAGCGCCCCAGTCGGTTCCCCCGCGTCGTTGGTAAAATCAGGGATGGAATGGTACGCGCGATGCAAAATAGCGTGGGTATCGAGAAGGACAATTTTCTTTGTTGCATGAGCAAGAGACATGAGTCAAGAGTTAAGAATGGGTACTACTATCTCTCTTGTGCTTTCATCGATAAACGTAAACTCCAATTTTAGTGCATCTCCTGGCAAAGAACCGGGTACTCGCTCAGGCCACTCGAGTGCAATGAGATTACCGGGGTCAGCAAGTAACTCCTGCCAACGTAGTGGTGCCATCTCATCTGCACTTTCAAACCGATATGCATCTATGTGCACAAGTTGTTTTATTCCAGTTTCCAGCTTCCAGTTTCCAGCTTCTATTTCATACTTTTTCATCAGCACAAATGTCGGGCTCGTAATGCGTTCCTCCACCCCCAGTGCCTTGGCCAACCCCTGTACAAAAGCCGTCTTCCCCGCCCCCAAATCACCCTCGAGAGCCAGTACAAGCGCTTGCCCTCGCGTGTCGGTGGCCGAGCCACCGACTAACGCATCGACTAACTGTTTAGCCAGGTCGTGGGTTTCCTGCAGGCTTTTGGTGACCACTTTTCGCATGCAGTTATCCTAACACAAAACCACCCCAACGAAACGTCGGGGTGGTTTTGTGTTATTTCAAACCTTAAATCTTTGTCGTGATGCTCGTGCGATCCACGTCAGCGCGCATAGCGCGACGACCAACCATGATTAGAGCGACAATGACGACAAGAAGGATGAGCCAGCCAAGTAAGGTTTGCGGCAAGAAGCCCGTACCGAATAGCATACCCAAACCTTGCGCGCTTGAGCTTGCGCCAGCAGGACCAGTGGCCACTGCCCCACCCACACGCACCGGCACGAAGTTGTGCGTGTTCACCTGCTGGAAGCCAATCACATCGCGATAGTCAAGAATGGCTTCCGAGATAAGCGTCTCGCCAGCTCGGGCAGTTTTGTTTACTTGCACCGAGAAGCGGATGCGCCCCTCTTCTTTTGCTTTCATGCTCCCTGCTTTAAGGACGATGCTGCTGTCGACAGGGTTGAAGTCACCGCGGTCAGTGCCTACAAACGTCGTGTTTGCCGGGAGGATCACCTGCAACACCGCATCGTTGATCGGCGCTTGGCTTTCGTTGCGGAAAATTGCTGTGTACACCATCGTCTCGCCGGGACTCACCGCCCGTTTGTCAGTCACGAGCGCAAGCGTGATCGGATCGATGGTGATGATCAAGTGCGTCATGTTGGAGGTTTTGCTGACGCCGTTCGCATGCACCGTTGCTGCATTATCAGCGACGATGTTTTCTGTAACGCGCACGATTTGACTCACAATCTGCAGCTGCTTCACCTCTCCTGCGCGCAGCGTGAGATGCCACACCACTTCCTTTTTCGATTGGTCATAAGTGCCGCCATCGGTAGCCGAAACAAATTGCGTGTAGGGAGAGAGGGGGTCGCGCACCGTCACCTCATCTGCAGTTTGCGAGCCAGTATTCTTGAGGGTGATCAGGTAGCCAATACTGTTGCTCACAAAACCAGCCACGCAATCCTTGGTCCCGTTCGGGAAGGAGATGTTGGCAACTTCTTTCGCAATCGTCACCCGGGCAGGGGCTACTGTCGGGATAGGGGTTGGAGTTGGCGTCCGGTCCACATACACCTGGCCCAAGGTCCGGAAACTCAAGATACTCCCACGAAGCGTATTGCCCGTTTGGCGGTTCTGCAGTACGGCGCGGAAGTAGTAGGTGGTATTCGGCTGCACATTACTTGCAATTGCATAGAAGGTATTGGAGGCGAAGACACCAAGATCTGCGGGAGCAGTTTGCTGACCGAGCGCAACGGTAGGGCCCCACTCAAACCACCCTTGTGAGAGCTGATTGTTCATAGTGGCAATACCGTTTAGGCGAGCGCTCACTTGTGTGATCCCTTGCGCTGGCTGGGTCGTAACGGACTGAAGAAGAACGGGAGCAGGGAGAACAGGAATCACCGGAATGACTGGTGGCTGGTATCTGAATCCACCGCGGGTCGTAAAGGTGAGCGTCTGGCCATACTGCACTTGGGTACAGTACGAAGATGAGCTCCCGAAGTAGCTGCCGATGTAGCCGAAGAAGCCGGTTTGCTGCGGACGAGCGATAGCACGGTAGTAGTATGTCGTACCCGGACGCAAGTTCACGATGAAATCAGAGAAGGTGCCGTTCGAGTTTGGCTGTTCTATAGTCGAGCGTCCCAGTGCTGGCGTCTCGCCATACTCAAACCAAGTAGTAGCAGGACCGCCGGTATTGTAATTGATAAATCCTTGCACGCGCGCGCTGGTGTCTTCGACACTGAGAGGAGGGTTCAAGGTGCTCAAGGTAAATTGCGGGCACGTCGGTTGTGGTACGGGCGGGATATAGGGAGGCACGTAGGGAGGCTGCACCGGCGGGATGTAGATGGTGGTAAAAGTAATAGTTTGACCAAAGGAGACAGGGCATCCCGGTGCCTGCAAGACGGCACGAACTGAGTAGACCGTGTTCGGGGTAAGGTCAGTCACATAGTCGCTCACGGTTCCATTTTGCGCTGCTTGCTGTGGGGTTGCGCGTCCAAAGTTTCCATTAATCCCGTACTCAAACCAACGGAGAGTTCCGCCAATAACAACACCACTCACTCCTGCTTGAAGAGTAGCCGTGTTTGTGCCTACACCTGTGGCCGCGAAGGTGGTGATTGTAGGGCAGGTTGGCTGCGGGGGCACGATGTTCCCGGTAGTAAAGGTGAAGGTCTGTCCGAAAGCGGGAGCACAATTCGGTGCTTGCAAGACCGCGCGGAAATGGTAGAGCGTGTTCGGTGCCAGATTGCCGGCGAAGGAGCTCACCTGCCCGTTTTGTGGCGCCTGGATGACGGTTGACTGGCCAAAACCGGGAGTCGTCCCGTACTCGAAGTTGAAGCCGGGCCCGATACCTGCAAGACCACTCACAGTGGCATTCAGACTTGCCGAATTGAGAGTAATGTTCGCGGCGGGAAGTGTCGCAATGGTAGGGCAGGTCGGCTGGGGGTTCCCAATAGTAGTAAAGGTAACGGTCTGGCCATAGGCAATCGGGCAGTTAGACGCCTGCGTGGCTGCGCGCGCAAAGTATGGCGTGTTTGGCTGGAGACCTTGCACAAAGTTGCTGACCGATCCGTTTCCCGCTTGCTGTGGCACAGTGCTCTGGCCAAAGTTCTGCGAGGGGCCGTACTCAAACCAGTAGCTTGCCCCTTGGGTTACGCCGGATACCGTGCCGTTCAATGTTGCGTTTGTTTGCCCAATGTTTGACGCTGCCATGGTCGCGATAGTAGGACACGTCGGTTGTGGTGGCGTCGGCTGGGTCACGCGAAAATCAGCAACCACGTTGCCTTGCGCGAACCAGCCAGGATTCTGATCCCCGAGGAAAAGTCCTTGGGGAGTGAAGAGCTCGTTGCCAGACTGACCTTGCAAGAGCTGCTGCGGGAAGGACACCCCCTGATTAGGGTACCAGCGTACGGAGCCGGGGATAAATTGCAGCGAGGCCGAGGCGCCGTTGTTCAGCGTGAGGCGCACCGAGGCACTTGATGGTTGGGCGTTATCGGCCCGCACGCCGCCGGTTGCACTAAACTGGTTCGCAGTGCCGGTGGGGATTTGCATCCAGGCGCGCACATTGCGGGCGATGTCCGAGGTTTGCGGGCCGTTGTTGTGGTAGTACACCTGGAAGCTGACGATGTCACCAGGAAGAGCTGTTTCCGACGTCGCCCAGGCGCCGTCTTGGGCGTTCGGGAATCGGGTGGCGTTCACCACATTGAAGGCAGGGTAGTCCTGCACGTCGTCATTAAAGATTGCCGCGTGTGTGACCGCAGGAGCGACCGCGAACAGAAATGCGAAAACCACGAAGACAAGCTTCGCGAATCGATCAAGTGATTGCATACACGTTGTTTTAGTATTCATAATGTTTAAACTCCCTTGGATTCAGGGTTGGAATACAGCTGACGAGCGAGATTCAGGCGAGGTCGTACCCTACGGGTACTGTACACCTTTTGACTCGGGTACGAGTTCAAAAGGTCTTGCGAAGCTGCGCACTGCTCGCTTCTCACCTCTTTTCGCCTTTTGAGGTCCGACCTCTTGTCTTTGCCTGAATCTCTGGTATCTGTCAGCTATCTTCCAGCACTGAAGAAAGGGGTGGAACGAAGCGGAGGCGACCTAGTGCATTGACTGCATCGTCCCACTCCTTCCACCATTGATTGGTTTTCCTTGTCGTTGATCGCCCGAAAACAGGGCCCAGAAGCCTTGCTTCCAAATGCATCAGGAAGCAAGGCTTCTCGTTTTCGAGCAGTCTACCTACCGCATCAGCCTCGGGCGACCCCGCTGTTGCATCTGCTGCTGCGGGCGGAAGGCCTGCTGTTGCATCTGAGGCCTGAAGGCTTGCTGTGGCTGCGACCAGGGCAGGTTTCCCTGCCCCCCGTAAAACTGGGGGTAGCGAGACTGACGCAGCTGCGCTTGCTGCTGTGCCCGCTGGTTAGCATAGTACTGCGCAGCCGCAGCGTTCCGGGGGTCGGTCCGGGACTGATACGACATGTCCGTTCGCGGGTCGTAAGGCCGCGGAGTAACCGCACCGCCCGGGTTGGCCGTCGCGAGACGACCACGCCCAGTGTCATACACCGGCTGCTGCGGCGGCCGATACGGAATGTTAGGTGGTCGCATCTGCAGCTGCGTGAAAGTCCGGTTGGACTGATCACGGTACGACTGGTCGACCTGATACCTCCTTTGGTCGAACTGCTGCAGGAACATCCTCCGACTACTGTCGATCTGAGTGAATTGCCGATGGTCACTCTGATCAAACTGGAAGCGGCGGCTGTCGGTTCGATTCCCAACGTTATTCATTCGGACCGACCGGTCCACCTGGACGTTCGTGACCGGACCGGCCACTACCACTGGTCTCGGTGGCCGATTGAACAGCATCCCGGCCGCCAAGAGCAGCCCCTCGAATCCGCCACCCCGCTGCGGACCGCAGATGGGAGGAGCGAATCCAGGGTCCAGACAGGGAGCCGGGCCGACGACCGGCACGAACACCGCCGGAGGAGCCACGGGCGGAGCCTGCTCGAGCACTACTGTCGCAATCGCCGTAGCAACGGGCGCCGGTGTGGGTGCGGGGGTTGTGGCTGCGACGACCGCCTGAGCGGGAGCGGCCGGCACATACGTCACCGGCTGGCCGCAGGCCTCGAGCACGGCTGCGCCCAAGGTGTCATTCTTCCATCCCCACTCGGCGATCGCTCGCCGGTTGAGGTTGGAAGGCTCGCCGCCGTCCGTCTTGTAGGCGACGGACTTGACCCGGCTCTTCGGAATCTCGATCCAGCATCGCTCGCCGAGCGAGTCGATGACTTGGACCGATTGGCCCGTCGGGATTTTCCAGAACGCATCGTAGTGACGCGCTCCGATCCCGGGAAGCGAAGGATCGGAACCCCCCGCGCAGACAGTTCTCACCGCTGCGCGGGTAGTCCCCTTCGGGGCGTACGTGTGGTACGCCCCCTGGACGGGAGCCGTCGAAACGGCCACCGCCCACAGGAAAACCAATGTGACAAGGTGCGTTCTCATTTCGGCCCTCCTCGGGTCCGGCCCCAGGTGGGGCTATCGAAACAACTACGTTACTGTTTGGAAAATTCGTTGTTCTTTGATGTGAATTGGTGTTTTTGCACCTCACTCACCCTGATGAGATTCTAGGACTATTGTATAACACTTATTGCTATAGTGTCAAGTAGTATTGTGAATCGAAAGGTCAAGGGACGAAGCCTACAGAAACGTGGATAACAAGAACTACCTCCCTTTTGGGGTGAGGTAGTTCTTGTTTTATTACAGAGGCTCCTATTCCCAGGTGTTACCAGGGCATGTTCCCTTTCAGGGCAGAGCGTGCGCCTACTTGCACCCAGCCGCCGGGTGACTGCACCCAGCTGCCAGCACTTGCGTTCTGCGTGTTTGTGTTTGTATAGAGCGTATTGAATTGATTCGAGGCATTACCGTAGGTTCCTGTCGCTTGGGAGAGCCCGCGATTGTAGACTGCTTGTGCATCGTAGCTCTGGCCACCGTACACTGTGTACACTCCCTGCGTTGCCCCTGGGCCATAGAAACCAGGAAGACTATTGGTATAGCTTGCACTGTAGTTGGTATTCAGGGAAGTAAGCGCCGAGCCTAGGCTAAGCGGAGCGGTGGCGACCGATGCGGGCACAAGTGACTGCACTGGAAGACCGGTCGTCCAAGTGTTTTGCGGCACCGAAGCAACGGCAAGGACTGCTGTTGGATATGCGGGCATCGAGGCACTATTAGTCCCCACGCCAGCAAATGTTTGCATAGGAGCAGTTACGTGCGTTTGCACACTGACTGGATGCACTGGTGCATATGCGGTGGCACTGGGAAATTGCGTTGGTGTTCCAACGGTAGTCACCACGGGATACAGATGTGCTGGTGCAAACTGACTCACCGGAGGAGCTGCTTGGTACACGGGTCGAGCATTCGAGAGCGCCACTGCAGTACCTACCGCCGCGGTAAAGACAGTACGATTGTCGTTGGCATTGATCGGGTACGGATCCTGCATGCGCGCAAGGGCAACTCCGGGGAGAAGACCGATCACAAGCCCTAATGAGATAAAGATTTGTTTCATATATGTTGGTTTTTAAACATCTCAATAGTATCACATAAGTATATATAAGTCAAATATCCCTAGTTGGTAGCAACAAAAAAGGCCCCTATAGGGCCATTCTTATGCACCTGCGAGAAATTTAGTAGTACCCGCCGTAGCTGTAGGGGTCGCTGTAGCCGTACGAACCGTACGGGTTGTATGAGTTAGACCCGCTGTTCCCCCAAGGAAGATTACCACCTGCGAGTTGAGCAACATTGCCGTAGGGAGCACTTGTGTAGCCGCCGTAACTGTAGGGATCAGAGTATCCGCTGTTAGAGTACGGATCGTTGTAGCCGTAATTGCTTCCGTAATTTGAGAAGGGGTCGGAATAACCGCCACCATAGGAGTAAGGGTCGTTGTAACCATTACCGCCACCGTAACTGTAGGGATCATTGTAGCCACCACCGTAGGAGTAGGGTCCGGAATAGCCGCCGTAACCGTAGGGATCGTTGTTGCCACCATAGGAGTAAGGGTCGTTGTACCCGTAATTGCTTCCGTAGTTTGAGTAGGGGTCGGAATAACCGTTACCATACGAGTAGGGATCAGAGTATCCGCTGTTAGAGTACGGATCGTTGTAACCGTAATTGCCACCGTGACTGTAGGGATCAGAATAGCCGCCACCGTAAGACCACGGGGTGTTCCCTACCATGCCGCCACCAGTGCTCCATGGTGTATTCCCACCTCGTGGTGCACTGCCGCTATTGATATAGATATCGCCCTGGTTTCCAAACTTTTGCCCAAAACCAGACATAAAAGCCTCCGCGGAAGAGGTCCCTCCTACGAATATAAGAGCCGCCAAAGCAAGCCCGAGCGAAACTTTAGTGATGTTCATATTTTTCAGCTTATTAATCATATGTGCGTACAGTACAAGATTCATTGGTTTATGTCAAGCTTATGGATAGATGGAACCTGTCAAGTGTATAAGTGTGGTAAGGTGTGAATAAGTTATTGAATCTAGGCCGCAAGCGAGCGTGTGCCGAGAAAATGGGTGAAGATGCGAGTAAGGGCGGCTTATTTTCCCCATCTACAACCTACAACCTACAACCTACAACCTGTATAATAGATAGATGCCCATCTTCGACGACGCCACACAGATCAAAAAAGTAGAGCTCCTGCGCCTCCGCGAAGCAGAAGAGCTCGCGCGCGTACTTTCCGGCCGCTACAAAATTCTCTACACAGACCTCTCACGTATCTCCATCAACACGGACGCTTTGCGTCTTGTTGACGAAGACCTCGCTCGCAAGGCGGGTGTGGCTGCATTCCAGTTAAGCGGTAAGCAGCTTTCACTCGCAGTACTCACCCCCAACGGGGATCTGATCCCTGGGATTATCGAAGATCTCACGCGTCGCAGATTGGAACCAGTCCTCTACATGGTCTCCCCGGCGAGCCTAGCGCGCGCTTGGGATCGATACAAAGAGATTTCGGATGCTTTGTCCACAAAAGCAGGGTTAATCGAAATCTCTTCCGAGCATCTCAGATACTTTCTCGACAAAATACACACCGTTGAAGATTTACAAACCAATATCGATGAAGTCATGCATTCCGAGAAAGAGCAGGGGCAAGGCATCTCAAAAGTGCTGGAGATCATCCTTGCTGGGGCGATTGCTGTAGGTTCGTCTGATATTCATATTGAGCCCCAGGACGCGGGTTCAGTGCGCCTGCGCTTCCGCCTCGACGGTGTGCTTCATGATATCGCAGACTTCAAGAAAGAGATCTACTCGCTCATCCTTTCGCGCATCAAACTTATTTCTGGACTGAAGCTGAACATAAAGCAAAATGCGCAAGACGGCCGCTTCACGATTGAGCTCGATACGAGCAACTTCGAAATTCGCACCTCGGTCTTGCCAGGCGGCTATGGCGAGTCTATTGTCATGCGTATTTTAAATCCCGAGTCGATCGATATCCCACTCGAGACCATGGGTATCGAAGACAAACTGCTGGCACTCCTCGACAAAGAGATCAAGAAGCCGAACGGCATGGTGCTTGTTACTGGCCCTACCGGCTCTGGCAAATCAACAACACTCTACGCGTGTCTCGCGAAAATAAATTCACCTGGGATAAAGATCATCACTATCGAAGATCCGATTGAGTACCACCTCAAGGGCGTCTCGCAGACACAAGTGAACGAGGAAAAAGGGTACACCTTCCTCGAAGGGCTGCGCTCCGCGTTACGCCAAGACCCCGACGTCATCATGGTGGGGGAAATCCGCGACAGTGAGACGGCGAAGATCGCCATCAACTCGTCCTTGACCGGGCACCTTGTGTTCTCGACCTTGCACACCAACGACGCGGCCGGGGCCTTCCCCCGCTTGATCGACCTTGGCGTCAACCCCAAAGTCATCAGCTCTGCCCTTTCCATTTCGATCGCGCAACGCCTGGTACGCCGCTTGTGCCCAGAGTGCAAAGTCGCAGTGGCACCGACACCGGAAGAGTGGAAACTGATCCAAGGGATCTTGGCAACCATCGCTCCTGAAACAGGAGTCACCATCCCGCCAGTGGAAAAAATATGGAAAGCCCCGGCGGAAATTGCGAATGCATTTGGAAGCCTTGTCTCCCATGTGGGCTCGGAAGCAAGGCTGTCCGAACCCGAGCCCATTGCATCTGGAAGCCTTGCTTCCGGTTCGGAATTGAAAGCAAGGCTTCCCGAACCCACTCCCCAACAACCGCCTACCCCGCAGTCTCTTGCAGAAGCGGTAGCCCAAACCACTGTCTCCGCACCAGACAGCCTTACTTCTAGAGTCGAATCAGAAGCAGGGTTGTCCGCACCACTACAACCTACAACCTACAACCTACAACCTGCTCCCCTCTGCGCCAAATGCGGCGGTATCGGCTACAAAGGTCGCATTGGTATTTATGAAGCGATTTTCACCGATCGCGCCATTGAAGAAGCGATTATACACAACCCTTCGGAACGCGATATTATGGAAGCCTCTCGCCCCCAAGGCCTCCTCGATATGCGCCAAGACGGAGTGATGAAGATGCTCCGTGGCGTCACCTCATTGGACGAGCTCGACCGCGTGGTAGATTTGTATGGGGTGGGGAAATAAGCTTGTGTAAAAATATTAGGGTATGTGTTCCAAACAAGACCCACGCTTAACAGAAGAAGATGAGATCTTGCAACACCTTAACTTTGTTTGTCAAATTAGCTAAATTCCTGTAGAGTCAGCCCGGATCAAAACAGGAGTCGGCTGAAGCCAAGGGCGCACTCGACAACAAGCTCGAGGAACTGCGAGCCCAAGTCGAAGCCTTCAAGTCGCAGGCGCTCGCCATTTCGCCTGACATGATCGCGGCCATGCAGGCCTTCGGCGACAAGCTCACCCTCGAGACCGCCCTGAAGGCGATGGCACCGCTTGCCATCCTGGGCGGCAGCAGTGTGAGCGAAGTCGTCGGGAACATCGTCAAGGGTACGAAGCTCGAAGGGCTGCTTACGAACGGCAAGGGCAGCGACCACACGAACGACGAAGACGACGCTCGGCGTTCGCGACGATAAGAACAAGAACAATCCCTAGGTAACCAAAGGTCTTTCCCTCCCCTCGCGCCGTGACACGGTCGCGGGGGGAGTTTTCATTTCCACGTTTTAATGTTCAAGAAGCCAGTAAATTCAATACACCCTGTTATTCTGCCTTAAGAATTTTTTCTGCAAAGTCGATGAGATATCTAAAGTCATGTTGTGCACTATCCACGAATCTTCGAATATTTTTGTACCGGTAGTCGAGGTACTCGTGTGCAATAAAATTACGCAAACCTGCAGAAGCGGCAAGTGACCGCGCGACCGCTTCATCGAATCCCTCAATGCCGACAAGCCCGATCATAATATCTGCATATTTGTCGGGGATGCGCCGCTTATGCGATGCAAGGAGTATTTTCCCAATATCAAGGCCGGCGTTTACAACAACTTCGATGGTTCGTTCGAGGATCTTTCTTTTGGTGCTCACCTGCATGTAGGTGAGTTGATCAATCGCGCCGCACTCTTTGAGAGCCTGAAGTTCAAGGAGTAAAAAAGTGGTAATTTTCTCGAGCTGTACTTTGTCTTCAACCGAAAGCGAGTGCGACCGTAGCATAATTTCTTTATACTCTTTGAAGAAAACTCGGTAATCCTCCGCGTCCGAGAGCGACCGCATCCACAATTCGAGAAAGACAGCGCGATCACTTTCTTTGAGAGTGATCCCCGTTTTCAGTACCGAAGCAACGAGGTAAGCGGGCGCTCGATTTAAAACAACGAGATCCACATCTTTGCCAGTAATCAGCTCCAAGTCGGTCTGGATAGTGTTTTCTGCTTCGTACGAATAATCGGTTGCACTATATTCACTCTCTTCGTATTCAAACACCCCCGTCTTTGGTTTGAAATAGACGGCAATGTCGTAGTCAGATCGGACAGGACTCGCGATGCCTTTCGCTTGCGAACCAAAAAGATACGCGAGGATGGTGTCGTCACGTGTTTTAAAGTAATCGATGAGCTGTTGTGAGAGATCCATATCCATGATGAGCATCGTAGCAGAAAAAGCCACTACTGTTAACTCACACTTCTTATTCTTCCGCCTGTTCTCCACAGCAAAAAACTTGCCTTTCAAGTGGCAAGTGCTAGGTTGGGGTTGGACTTTACAGAGGCAAGACTTAGGAGGTAATACTATAAAATTAGTTCTTACCTCCTACTTCTTACCTCTTGAGCCAACAAATCGAGGAGATAAATCTCTAGACGATTCCTCCAATTGCGAAGCAACTGGAGTTAGGTTGAAAGAAAAGGATAGACCAAGCACTCTCCGAACAAGTCGGAGAACTGAGTCGTCCTTGACTCAAAGCCCGTGAGTGGTAGCTCAACCGCCTAGAGATTTACACCCTTGATGCTCAAGAAAGAGTAGCACGGCGTATTTGATATGTCAAGTGGCCTGAATCTGCAAAAACCTAGTGCTGTAGCCGAAAAAGGGGTCACCCCCGACGACCGTTTCCTTGACAGCGCCCTCCGCCCCGCCCACTGGGAAGAGTATGTGGGCCAAGAAAGCATCAAGAGTAACTTACAGATTTTGTTGCAAGCAGCGCGTGAACGGGGGCATCCCCCCGAGCACCTCCTCTTCTACGGACCGCCCGGCCTCGGCAAGACTACGCTCGCCTATTTGATCGCCAAAGAGCTGGGAGCGCAGATCAAAGTGACCTCCGGCCCTGCGGTGGAGAAAGTCGGTGATCTCGCCTCTATACTCACCAACCTGCAACCGGGCGACCTCCTCTTTATCGACGAGATCCACCGGCTCAACAAAACAATTGAAGAGGTGCTCTACCCGGCTATGGAGTCGGGTTCCCTAAATATAATCATCGGCAAAGGCCCGTCCGCACGCACGATCCAATTGGAGCTCCCACCGTTTACACTGATTGCCGCCACCACCCGCATCGCCCTCCTCTCTTCCCCCCTCCGCTCTCGTTTTTCAGGCGGCACTTTTCGCATGGAGTTCTACACAGTGCCAGAAGTGCGATCCATCATTCACCGTTCGGCTAAAATTCTCCAAGTCACCATGGACGACGACGCAGCCGAGGAGATCGCCAGACGCAGTCGCCAAACCCCCCGTATCGCCAACCAGTTTTTGAAACGCTGTCGCGACTACGCGCAGGTGCACAAAGTGGAACTAACGCGTTCCTCAGTCCGTGAAGCGCTCCACCTCCTTGAGATCGATGAGCTGGGACTCACCTCCCACGACCGCCGCCTCCTCACTATCCTAATTGAGAAGTTTACGGGTGGGCCAGTGGGCTTGGGAACGCTCGCGGCAGCAAGTGCCGAAGAAGAAGCGACGATCGAAGAAGTGTACGAGCCGTTCCTCCTTCAGCTCGGCCTCCTGGAACGCACCTCGCGCGGCCGCATTGCCACCCCACGGGCCTACGAGCATTTGGGGTTTGCGGTGCCGAAGCAGGAGCAGGCGAAACTACTGTAAAACACAAAGCATAAACTGCACAAAAACCAAACAAACAATTAAACTCTAAACCACAAACGGGTTCGTTTCATTTTTGGATATTGGATTTTGTTTGGTTTTTGTGTTTTTCAAACCTTGTGCTTTACTTTCGATATGTCCGGTCACAACAAATGGTCTAAAATCAAACACAAGAAGGGCGCCGAGGATGCAAAGCGGAGCAAGCTCTTCTCGGTCTTCGCCAAGCAAATCGCCATGGAGGCGAAGGCTACCAAGGGCGACAAGAATTCCCCACGCTTACGAGCGGTGATCGAGAAGGCGCGTGCTTCAAACTTCCCCAGTGAAAACGTGGAGCGAGCGGTCCAGAAAGGGATGGGCACCGGCGAGAGCTCCTACACCGAGGTCTTCTACGAAGCGTACGGTCCGGGTGGTGTGGGCATCATTGTTACGGGCATCACCGACAGCCCTAATCGCACAAACTCCGAAATCAAGCATCTTCTTAGTAAAAACAACGGGAGCTTGGGCGGCCAGGGCTCGGTCACCTGGGCATTTACAAAAACAAGCGAGGGGTGGGAAGCGCAAACGAAAATCCCTGTTGACGAACAGGTTGGGGAGTCTCTCGGCGCCCTCATCGATGCCCTTGAGGAACAAGACGATGTAGAAGGAGTATGGACCAACGCAGAGTGATCCCAGTAGATTGTAGACTGTAGCATGTAGATAGTAGAATGGATGCATGCCATCTACCATCTACCATCTACCATCTACTCCCCATCGTGTTATCGCGATTGATCCTGGCTACGAGCGCCTCGGCGTTGCTGTGGTGGAACGCGTGAGTGGGAAGGAGCACCTCCTCTATTCTGACTGCCTCCAGACACCCAAAGGCGACTTCGAACAACGCCTGCTCAAGCTCGGGGTTGCGTTCACAGCGCTTATCAAAGAGTGGCAGCCGCAAGCCTTTGCGATCGAGAAGTTGTTCTTCGCTACAAACCAGAAGACGGCCCTTGGTGTTGCTGAAGTGAAGGGCATGCTCTCGTACCTCGCAGCTCTCCACAATCTTTCGTATAGCGAGTTCACACCACTGCAAGTCAAGGTTGCCGTCACGAGCTACGGCCGCGCGGACAAGAAACAAGTGATCGACATGTTGCATCGCTTGGTACCTATCACAAAGAAGATTCGCTACGATGACGAGTACGATGCTATCGCAATTGCGCTTACCTATCTCGCCTCAGTTCGGCCATCATAGTGTCCAACACCCGATGTTGGACACTGTAATCCACACGCTAGCAAAGAAAAGAGTTGCAAACTCTTTTCCATTTTGCTACAAAGTCATGTGTGCACACTATTTAGTAAATTATGATACAACCCATGACAACCAAAACAACTACGGCGACTCAAGATGATGACGTCGTACAGAAAGGCAAAACACACACCCTCACAGATGATGCTGCAGCAAAGAAAAGCAAGACGACCACTACCGCACCAGACGATCATGATGCTGACGAGGGAGAGCTTGCTGGGCCAGACAGCAAGGAGCCAGCCGCAATTATAGAGATCGAAGACGATGATGTGGCATTGCCTGATGAGGAGGATGACCTCGGTCCCGGCACTGGCCCCATCCGCTTAAGCCGCAGTGACGAACCCGAGGACTATTTTGAAGAAGAGGACGATGAGGAAGGGGGCGATTAAAGTCGCTCGCCATAGCTTCCCTCGCGGGGCCAGGTAATTTTCTACTGAAAATTCCTTCTTTCTCCCGCCGTCGCGGTCCGAACGCCCCGCTCGGGAACTATGGCTCGCTCTTGCCTAGATGCAAAGTGCCCTCCTGGCGTTTTTTGTGTGTTGTTGTGTCATCCCGGCGCAGGCCTGCCCGCCCAAACGAATTCATTCGTTCGGGCGGGGATCCAGGTTAGTTACTGAATTATAACTCGCAAAAACTTTCGCTTCCCCACCTTCACCACCCCACTTTCAGTGACAGCGAAATTGAAGTCGTCCACTTTTTGATTTTCAAACATAACAGCCCCCTCTTCGACAAGTCGCTTGAAGTCACCCTTGGAAGCCACCAACTTGGACAAAAGAAGGGGGTCACTCAACAGCACCCCTGACACCACACGGAGCTCTTCCATGCTCTCTGGGATCTCTTTGTTCTGAATAGTAGCCACAAAATACGCTTCCGCCGCCGCTGCCCCAGCAGTCCCGTGGTACAGCGCAGTTACTTCCCGCGCGAGCCGTTTTTTGTGGGTCATTGGATTTTCTCCGTTCGTAAGCGCCGCAGCCACCGCTGCCACAATGTCGTCTGGGAGCGTCGTGCAGACTTCATATCCAGGAAGAATCATCGGGTCAGACCAACTCATCACTTTACCGTACATCTCTTCAGCGCTATCGTCGAGAGTAATCATATTCCCCTCCGTCTTCCCCATTTTTTTGCCAGTGGGGTCGGTAAGGAGTTTAGTGACGATGACAAACTTTTCTTTTCCGATGACGTGCCGTGCAAGCGTGCGTCCCATGAGCATATTAAATGTCTGGTCATTACCACCAAGCTCTCCGTCCACATCGAGAAAAACACTGTCGTACCCCTGCAGCAACGGGTAGAGGAATTCATGGAGATGAATTGGTTTTCCATTAGAAATTCTTGCCTGGAACATGTCGCGCTCTAGCATCTGCTGGACAGTCACCTGCTGCATGAGTGTGATCACGTCAGTGAGGCTAAGTTTAGCCAACCATGCATCATTATAACGAACTTCGACGGCGTTTGGCCCATCAAAGTTGAGAAACTGCTTTGCATACGTCAAGTAATTTTTCATGTTGTCGCGCACCTGCTCGGCGGAAAGCGGCACCCGGGTGGCAAGCTTGTCGCTTGGGTCTCCAATCATGGCCGTGAAGGTGCCAATGAGGAGTATGGTGGTATGCCCAAGTTTCTGGAATTCACCCAGTTTGCGTAATTGAATAGCATGCCCTATGTGCAACTGGGCCCCCGTGGGGTCAATACCATGGTACATGCGCAGTTTTTTCCCGGAGTAAAAAAGCTCCCGCACCACCTCGGGCGATGGGTAGAGTCGTTCCACCCCGCGGGTAAGAAAGTGTTCCACTGCTTGTTCGTCTGTATGGAGCATCCCTCCATTGAACCAAAAGTAACGACGACTGTCTAGAACTCATCCAAAACTCGAGCGAGCGCATGCTGCGCACTAGGGCTGCCGCAGCGCGACGGCGCGAGGGAGAGGAGATTTCTCAGCCCGCCCGAACGTGCCGTTCGGTACGGGCGGGCAGAAAAATACGCCGTACCTAGGGCGCAGCATGCGAGAGCGGGGTTTTGGATGAGTTCATGTTGCCTGCTTTCACGGACAAGCTGGACATGTTAGCATTAACGTATTGTGACTGAACTGCATCGGACATCGAAACATCTGACCTCGTGGCCACGCAGGCTCATACGCTTCCTCTGGCGGCACGGGATTCACTACGGGGGGCAGCTGCTGCTGCTCGTTGTTGCGTGTGCTCTTTTTGCTGGCGGGGCCATGGTGCTATGGGTGGCGACACTGCAAATCCCCGATTTTAACGGCTTCGAGGAGCGGCTCATCACCCAGTCCACCAAAATCTACGACCGCACCGGCAAAGTGCTCCTTTTCGATGCTCACCAAGATATCCGTCGAACGATCGTGCCGAGTGAGGACATTTCCCGAAACATCAAAAATGCTGCGGTGGCTATCGAGGACGGGAATTTCTACAACCACCGAGGTATAGAACCCACCTCTATTCTCCGGGCATTTCTCGCCAACCTTGGCTCTGGCCGTTTAAGCCAAGGAGGCTCCACGATCACCCAGCAAGTCATCAAAAACTCTCTTCTCACACAAGAGAAGAAACTGTCTCGAAAAATCAAAGAAGCGATCCTTGCCTTGAAGATCGAACGCATCCTCTCGAAAGATCAAATTCTTGGGTTGTACTTAAACGAAAGTCCGTACGGCGGTAACCTCTATGGCGTCGAGGAGGCGAGTCTCGCCTTCTTTGGCAAACGAGCAGCGGACGTCAATCTCGCTGAAGCGGCATACCTAGCCGCGCTCCCCAATGCCCCTACCTATTTTTCCCCGTACGGCAATCACGTCGACGCCCTAGAAGTCCGCAAGAATCTCGTGCTCCGCCGTATGGCAGAACTTGGCTTTATCACAAAAACAGAAGAGGAGGAGGCCAAAGCAGAGAAGGTACACTTCGCGTCTGCAGACAATCGCTCCATCAAAGCACCCCACTTTGTGATGTATGTAAAAAGCTACCTGGAAGCAAAGTACAGCAAAGAGATTGTGGAGAGTTCAGGACTCAAAGTGCGCACCTCGCTTGACTGGTCTATGCAACAGAAAGCAGAAGCAGCAGCAAAGCAATTCGCACCAGATATTGAGAGTCGCTTCGGTGCCCGCAATCTTGGCATTGTGGGGACAGATCCCAAAACTGGCCACGTGCTCTTTATGGTTGGTTCCCGTGATTACTTTGACACAGACCACGAAGGAAATTTCAACGTCACCATCGCCCACCGGCAACCAGGCTCTACGTTTAAACCCTTCGTGTACGCGACCGCGTTCATGAAAGGGTACACACCCGACACAGTGGTGTTCGACCTGCAAACAGAGTTTAATGCCAACTGCACGCCGAGCGGGGCACCCCAACCGGGAGTGGATGCGAACGCATGCTACATGCCGCAAAACTATGACGAGAAGTACCGTGGGCCGATCTCGTTACGCAATGCGCTTGCACAATCAGTGAACATCCCGGCCATCAAAACCCTCTATTTGGCGGGTATCAAAGATTCCATTACCACAGCACGCAGTATGGGTATTCGCGGCCTCACGACTGCGGCGCGCTACGGCCTCACCCTTGTCCTTGGTGGCGGGGAAGTATCTCCTCTCGACCTTACCGAAGCATACGGCGTGTTTGCAAACGACGGTGTACGCAACACTGAGGCAATTATTCTCCAAGTCGAGGACAATACGGGGAGCATCCTTGAAGAATGGCAGCCAGCTCCGGTGCGAGTACTTTCGGAACAGGTCGCCCGCCAGATTACCGACATTCTTACCGACAACGAGGCGCGTGCACCAGCCTTCGGCGCAGCATCAGCCCTCTATATTCCCGAGCGCGAGGTGGCTGTAAAAACAGGGACCACCAACAATTATCGTGATGTGTGGATCATGGCGTACACTCCCAGTCTTTCCATGGGAATTTGGGCGGGAAACAACGACAATACGCCGATCAACAAGAAGGTTGCTGGCTTTGTGGTGGCACCCATCATGAACAGTTTGATGCGCACCCTCCTCCCCGCTCTCCCCGAGGAGATATTCCCTAAACCAGAGCCGGTCGTGCAGAATAACAAGCCGATTTTGCATGGCGTGTGGCAGGGGGGCCAGGAGTTTATTGTTGATACCAGCAGCCAAGCCCTTGCGACACAAGAAACTCCACCAGAATTTCAAGAGCGCCGCGTGGTGCCAAGCGTGCACTCCATTTTGTATTGGGTAAACAAAACAGACCCCCTAGGACCCGCGCCGACACACCCAACATATGATCCGCAGTTTACCAACTGGGAAACACCTGTGCGGGCATGGGCGCTTGCGCAAAAGTATATTGACGGCACAAGTGCTGTCATACCACAGACAACAGACACTGCCCACACGAGAGCAGCCCGTCCAACTATTGTGTTTGATCTCCCTACCACAACCAGTACCTACAAGGCCTCTGATCGCGTCACTGTGCGTCTTTTAGTAAAAAGTATATACCCAGCGCAGCAAGCAATCTTTTTCTTCAACAACGTCTATTTGGGCACTTCGAACACCATCCCGTTTTCGTTCACCTTTATACCGAATACCATCGACATCACTACTGATGTGAACACCATCAAGGCCATTGTCACTGACTCTGTCGGCAACAAATCAGAGGCGAGTACCGTACTCAATTTAAGTACTTAGCCTAACGAATGTCTTTTAGTTTTTTATCCCCGAGGATGCAGTGGAGTTCTGCAAGTATCTCTATTTTCTGTAAACTGACTTCGCTTTTAATAATCGAGGAGGTATTCAGAAAAACAACCCCTCGCTCTACGGAAACCTTTTGTAAAGGAAGTTCGACGCCAAGTCTCTCTTTGAGCACTTTGGTTACCGCCACGCGCGCATCGTGGTCAGGAAGCGCTAAATGCGCGTAACGAGTGAGAAGTGAGTTAATTTGCAGAGCCATGAAAAATTTAAAGTGGGTGAGGGTGTCCGCGTTGGACGAGCTCATACCTTGGAAATGGGTGAGGATGCGAGTGTGCGCAGCATCCGCAAGACCTTTTGAGCTTGTACTCAAGCCAAAAGGTGTACAGCCCCTGTAAGGGGCGCAGAGCGGCGGCGTGAGGATGCGAGCAATGCGCAGCATCCGCAAGACAGGAGCGTGACGACGCGAGGTAGGGCGGAAAGATTTTTCAGGAGAAAAATACTTTTGGCAGTCAGAGGCAACTTTTCAGCCCGCTCGTACCGAACGGTACGTTCGGGCGGGCAGAAAAGTATGCCGTACCATTTTCAGGGCATGAGCGAGTAACTCTACCTATTCAGGGGCATCGCCAAATAAAAGAACGAGGGATCCCCCATACCACGAATAACCATAGGGCGACTTGCGCCATTAAAAGCAAGGGAGAGGGTGTCTTCTTCGATGGAGCCGAAGCAGTCCATGACGTATTTATTGTTAAAACTGACGGTAATTGCTTCTCCTTCCACAGTGGCGTCAAGGCGAGTGCTATTTTCGCCAGTATCAGTGTTTTTGGAACTTACTTCACACACACTCTCTTCTGGCGCTACATGGAACGTGACTTGATTAAATTTATCCGTAAAGAGTGTTGCGAGGCGAAGCGCTTGGAACAGCTCTTTTTTTGATACCACCACCTCGGTCTTCTTGTCAGAGGAAACAATTTGTTGATAGTTAGGAAACACCCCTCCCACCAAACGGGAAGTGACATACACTCCCGCTTGTTCCGATGTGAAGGAAATTTGGTTTTTTGTATATTGAATAAAGATGGTGTCTTGGCACGACTCAAAGATACGGATGATCTCGAGGGCGTTCTTAAAAGGGATTATGATTGAGAGGGCTTCTCCTTGCTGTTCCTTTTCTTTGACGGGGTATCTCTTTTCTGCGAGGCGGAACGAGTCGGTTGCTACAAACACAATATCCGTCTCATCTTGATAGACATACACGCTCGCAATTTCCGGCTTCATATCGGAAAGGGATGCTGCGTATACCACAGAGCGTAGGCCCGCCACCAGCTTCGCTGGTTGTATCAGGAGGGTATTGGTCTCAGCTAAATGAGGAATAGTGGGAAAATCATCGGAAGAAAGGCACTTCACCACAGAAGAGGTAGTACGGGTGGTGAGGCTCAAGTTGTCGTTCATTGTTCCTATTTTGAGCACATCCCCGTCGCTTACTAACCCCAAGAAATTATTAAGGAGTGCGCCCGAGACGGCCACCTTGCCTTTCTCAATCACTTTCGCTGGCACCTCCAACTCTACACCAATGTCGAGATTGGTGGCGCGGACAAGGAGGGTTTTCTCTCTGGCCTCAATCAAGAGCGAACTCAAGATAGGTAACGACAAATTCTTTCCCGTCACTCGTTCCGCGTGAGTAATTGCTCCCCGTAATTTTTCTTTGACGCATTCAACTTTCATAATGGTATCTCTATAGATAGATAACTTCTTTTTTTACTTTAAAGTGGGGATATGTAGATAACAAGCAATTTTCCCACTAGAAACACCTGGGTAGAGCCGTTTTTTTGAGATTGTGGCCGTGGGGATAACACACCCCTTTCCTCACCACTTGTCCCCTGTATCCACAATGTGCTTTTGTGGAGAACATTCCGACTCCTTCTCGCGCCACTTTTTCCACACCCTCTGTATCTCTCTGGCTGCTTTCTATCCCCCCCTTTATCCCCTTTCAGAGAACACACTTCAGCTGGAGAAAAAGGTGTCAGGTACCTTTTGTCCACAAGGCCCGAAGGGCGCTGCACACAAAAGGTACCTGACACCTTTTTCTCCTAAGGAGTGCTGTACTCGTTATACAGCAAAGACTTAATTTGTTCCATCTCTTGCCCGAGGAGGTTGTCGACCTTGAGGTCACGTTTGATTTTGTCGTAGGCGTGCATGACGGTGGTATGGTCGCGCCCTCCCAGCTTCTGGCCAATATACGGGTACGAGGTGTTAAAGTCTTCACGCAAAATATACATCACAATTTGGCGCGGCTTCACTACCTCTTTGCGGCGACTCTTCTCGTAGAGCACCTTCTCGTCGATATTGTAGAAAGAGGCCACTGTCTGGATGACGTCCTTGGCGGAGATGGTACGCTGCGGCTTCACGCTGTTTTTAATGAGTGCCTTGATCTCAGGGAGGCTCAAATTGCGTTTTTTTACCTGAGATTGGCACACCACAGAATTCAGGACTCCTTCAAGTTCGCGGATATTGTCTTGGATCGAGGAGGCGATATACTGCACCACTTCTTCTTGGAGGTTGAAATCAATCTGGCGCAATTTTGCGTTCAAAATAGCAAGCCGGGCCTCATATTCCGGCTTCGCGATGTCGACCATCATGCCTCCCTCGAAGCGGGAACGGAGACGCTCCTCGAGTTCATTGATATGCTTTGGGGGTTTATCCGACGAAAAGACAATCTGTTTGTTGTTGTCGTGGTAGCTATTGAAGAGGTGGAAGAATTCCTCCTGGGTTCGTTCTTTTCCGGCGATGAATTGGATATCGTCCATGATGAGCATGTCATACTTCTTGTATTTCTCTTTGAAGATATGCATACGGTTGTTTTTGAGGGAGTCTACAAAATCAACCGTATACTTCTCAGAGCTTACATAGAAAACTTTCTTCGACGGATCTAATTTCTTGAGCTCATTCCCAATAGCTTGGGTGAGGTGGGTCTTGCCGAGGCCAGTACCCCCGTAGATAAAGAGGGGGTTGTACATCATGCCCGGCTTACGCACCACCCCTTGGGCGGCGGCATGTGCGAGCTCATTGAACGCTCCTATGACCAAGCCGTCGAAGGTATAGCGAGGGTTTAAGTTGTCCTCTTTGTTCACATACAGCTCTTGCATCTTCATTTGATTACTGAAGAGCTCGTCAGGGTTCATGCGTTCCATCCCCTGCTTCATGTGCACATCATCTTTGTGGATGATGTATTCCACGCTGCGGATACTCGGGTTGGTGTCGCGCAGGATTTTTAAAATAAATTTGTGGTACTTGTTGCAGATCCACTCTTTCACGAAGTCGTTCGGGACGGAAAGAAAAATGATGCCGTCCTCATGCTTTGAGATGTAGGTGTTTTTAAACCACGTACTGAAGTTTGCTTTGGAAACACCAAGCTCGATCTGGGTGATCACATCATCCCAAAGTTTTTTGTTCTCGATCATGGAGCAAAAGAATTTTAATTTTTAGAGACAAGGCACAGTATACGCTTCTCCTTGCATTCACTCCAACTCTTCGATTCTGTTTACAACAGGTGGACAACCTCGGGATAGCTTCTTTCGCGGAGCCGCGTCATGGTGCCAGCGCACCATGCGCTCTTGCTCACTCGCTTAACGCACGATTACGTGCGTACTTCCCAGCACGCTCGCTCCGCTCAAGAACTATCCCTGCGTCTGCGACTAAAATTTCACAATGTTGCTTGGCGAGTTCGGATAGTATACACTACTTTTTATGTCTATTACATACCAACCGAGCCGAAAAAAGAGAAAAACAACACACGGTTTCCTGGTCCGTCAAAAAACTGCGGGCGGAAAGAAAACAATTGCCCGCCGCCGCCAAAAAGGAAGAAAAAAGTTATCTGTGTAAACACAGATAATCCCCGCGAAGGCGGGGATCTACATATCCATGCTCCCCCCCGCCTATCGTGCTGATCGCAAGCTGCTTCACGAGCTTTTTTCTCGTGATGGGAGGACAAAATATCGCCAACAACGCCTCCGTGGCGCCCTTGTCGATATTTCTCTCGTCTCCTACCCTTCGTCGCAACCTAAAACTGCCTTTATTGTGAGCGCAAAGGCGGCTCCCTTGGCCGTGGACCGCAATCGTATCAAACGCCGTGCCCGCGCTGTTGTTTCGAAGTTCCAGAAAAGTCTTCCCGCTGGCCATGTTTTCATATTCCAAATGAACAAAAGTGCCATCACTACTTCATTTGAAGACCTAGAGCGTGATATACTATCTCTTCTCTCCCCGCACTTACTACTGCCTACTCACTACTCACTACTCACTACTCACTACTAATTGGGCCCATGTTCTCCTTCCTCTACCACACCATCTTCTATCAGCCTATCTACAACCTACTCGTCCTGTCGGCAGTATTTATGCCGAACCAAGACGTAGGGCTCTCTATTGTTGTTGTCACTATCGTGCTGCGTGTCATCACTCTCCCTTTGATGCACCGCTCGGTCGTGACCCAACGAAAACTAAAAGAACTTGAGCCGAAAATCCAAGCACTTCGCGACACGCATAAAAATAATACTCAAGAACAAGGGGTAAAGATCATGGCGCTCTACAAAGAGCACGGGGTAAACCCGTTTTCTGGGTTTGCAACGCTCCTCCTGCAGATCCCGATCATTTTTGCGCTCTACCAAGTGGTGCAGAATATTGCGATTGTTCCCGCACTCCTCTACTCCTTTACTCCAGTCCCCACCGTGCTGAACATTCAATTCCTCGGGGTTCTGGATATCACCCAACCGAGTATCGCCCTCGCCATTCTTGCAGGCGTCTTTCAGTTTTTCCAGGCGAAGTATGCCATGCCGGATCTCCCCAAACCGCCAGCCGGAGAGAAGTCTTCGTTTGGTAGTGACTTTTCGCGTACCATGCAGCTCCAAATGAAGTATTTCCTCCCTTTGGTCATTGTGTTTATCGGCTACACCCTGCCCGCTGCTGTTTCTCTCTATTGGGTAGCCAACAGCGGTCTCGCGTTGGTACATGAGCTGTATGTGAAGAGAAAAGCGGAGGGAGTGAAACTGGAAACTGAAAACTAGCGTACTTTGAATTACGAAACCCCTCCCCGCATGTCATCCCGGCGCAGGCCGGGATCCAGGTTAACCCTGGGTCTGCCTGCCCGTACCGAACGGTACGTTCGGGCGGGGTTCCCGGCCTGCGCCGGGATGACACAAATACAGATTTCGTAATTTAAAGTAGGCTACAGCGCCAGCATCCAAACGCTATTGTCCCTCTTGTTTCTGAAAACAAGAGCACGCTCGTCTGGCGCAAGCATGAGGTCAATAGCATCAATCTCTTGGTCGCGCCGTATTTTGGTGGGTTGCACCAGCAGTTGTGATTCGCCAGACTCAAGGTCTACCCTCCAAAGATTGTCGGTAAACTGCACCACTCCTTGATACCACGCGTCCGGGTACGAGGCTGCAGGGATTGCCTCGGGCACAGCACAATAGACAATCGCTTCTTTGGTACTGAAGACACACTTCTCAGGAAGTGTCTGAATAGGGAATGCGGTTTTTGTATGGGTGGCTAGGTCGTAGAGGTAGAGGGCAAGGCCGGTGCGGTCACTCTTTGAGTACAGGAGTACTGTTGCCCGAGGGTCTGCCCGGCTAGTGAGTCCCGGTATCCCCGCAAGTACTTTCTCAAACTGTTTTGTGGAGGGATGCAGAAAGTAGGCGTACCCAGGGACTCCTGCCGAGGCGCGGGTGGTGAGGGTGATAGTGTCCGCAGAGCTCCATTCAGGCAGCCATTCCTGAAATGAGGACTGAAATACCGGGAGTTGTCCTCGCGTCGCGGCCGACTGAATGACGTCTGAAATAATACCGAGGGTGCCGCCATTGGCATCAAGCAGGTAGAAAGCCCGTCTATGATCAGGAGAGAGGGTGATTGCTTGGATAGAGGTTGGGAGCGTCGCCCCCTCGAGGGTCCCTACTTGGGTACGGTAGCTCGGTACATACGAAACGGTGTTTTTTTGTGTTTGGGTGCTACTGCTCGCCGCTGGGGCGACCACAATGTTTGCAAAAATAGTTTGCACAGTGTTTATTTTGTCGGCAAACAACTGGAGCACAAGTGACTCTCCTTGGGGACCCCACCAGACCTGGAACGACTTGGGGAGGGTGGTGTTAGTGACCTTGGTGGGCACTTTCTCATCTGTAGCAATTTCGCTCACATGGCCAGTCTCTTTTTCTACATACCGCACCACAGTTGCCTTGCCTCGAGCGAACACAAACGCTCCGGTGCTTGGCCGGGCCACCAGTTGTCTGAGCGAGAGCGGTCGAGGGGTACTCTCGGTGTTGGACACTGTCCCCCCCTCTATGGCCGAGGAGGAGTCATTCACTGGCGTTGTTGTACTAGTTGTCGAGCGGCGTGCGGGCTCCGGAGCTTCTTTGCTCACGGGGAAAAAGTCATCGGGCTGAGTTGCTTCGGGGGTGTCTTTTGTTGTGGTAGGGGTCGAACGAAAGAGAAAAAAACCGATCCCCGCCCCGAGGGCAAGAAAGACCACAATAGTAACAATAAGGCTTTTGTAGGTCATGGGTTAGGGATCGTAGGTGTTTTTGAACGTGCCATTGTCCCCGAAATCCATGTTTACCAATTGTGGGTTGATGGTGTAGAGGATGAGATAGCTTAGGAGTAAAATAGCTCCTCCAATGGCAACGGCCCAGAAAATTTCCTTGGCTTCGGTGACATTTTTTTCCATCGGGCCACCGAAACCACCAAATACATACAGGAGGCCTCCATAAATAAGCGACAAAACAGCGATGAGTCCGGCCAGGCGGAAAATCCACTTGTATGCTTCGGGCATAAACTTATCAAATGTCAGATTCGGATCCACTGGGATGGATTTTTCGAGAAGCGTATACGCTTCTGCGTGGGCTTGGGGTGGTGTATGCAGGGCCACCCCAGTAAAAACAACAAGGACGCACATGAGAAGAAATGTTTTTTTCATAGTTTAAAAACCAATAGTAGCGCCGCGTCCAAAAGTGAGAGCGATTTTGCCGGTAACCTCGCTTGACCCATTGGTGGCGGTGCAGGCAAGGCGGGCCACACCACCTTCTGCTTTTTCATGCCGGAGGGTGATGAGCCCATCGGCATCACTTCCACTACGTAGATTGGTACCGTCGAGCGTCCATTCATATCGGATGGCGCTACCACTCTTCGTGGCCTCCAGGTAGTAGGGCTCGGCTCGGAGTGTATTTTCATTTTGGGTGAGAATGTAGGTATCAAAAAATGCCCTTTGGAACAAGGTCCCCTGTAAGGGCGACTCTTCGTACACAAGCATCGTAGGTGCGTACGCTTTGAGGGCCACGCTATTTTCTGCTACGAGATCCCCGGTAGTATCGCGCACATGGACGCGAACGATGTCTTCTTTTAATCCACTGAAGTTACTAAAGGTAGCCTGCTCTTTCCCGTACCCTGAAGCCTCTGCATCGACCGCATAGTTTCTACTCCACTCATAATACAACTGGGAACCCCCTATTCTTTTTCCTGCTCCCGTGATCACGGTCGGCATGGCGGTGAACACAACACTAGTGTTGGCAGTGACCGGGGCTTTGCCTTTATACCAAGGAGGTAGGTAGCCGGACGTGTGCCAGAGGAGGTCTACTTCAGCAGGGATGATAGTGATTTCTTTTTCCAGTTCAACCCCCGTTGGCGCAATCACCTGCACGTTGATAGTTGTTCTCTGCCCCACCGCCCCTGTTTGCGTGGAAAACGATTTCATCCCTACCCCCTGGGCTACAGTGTTTCCGTTTACCGTCCAGGCAATAATGCTCTGGTTCACATCCTCCCCATAACTCACCACCTTCACAGTCACAGTGGTGTACGAACCAGGGTTCTTTGGTGTGATCTCTGCAATCAAATCTCCCTGAATAGGGGTTTCTGTGAGAGCTAGGGTTGTGGTTGGCGACAAAGTAAAAAGCAGAGCTAGGCCGCCGAGAATCAAGAGGGTATTTTGCATACCATAGAACCTATGCATACGAGCGTCTTTGCGAGCGACCAAGAAAATAAGGAGTGCACGACTGTATTTTCTGAAGTACTCTTGTGGTGGTACTCCGAAGCAATCCAGGTGAAATTCTGGATTGCTTCGAGCTTCGCCTTCGCAAAGACGAGAGGTACGAAGATTCCTGTGTCTAAGATTCCAGTGAATAGTTTTACGCATTTGCATATTGAGGTTCTTCTGCCGGAGCAGGCGCTGGTTCTTCATCTACTGTTTCCAACCCCTCTTTCCGCTGCTTGTCCCAGAGACAAAAGATTTTATAACTCCATAACCCAAACACAAGTTCCACTGCTGGGAGAAACTGGGCGGAATAGTTCCACACCATCGAGACTTTACTGTTGGGGTCTACGCCATTTAAGGTTTGCCAAGGGTCTTTGACCCCATATTTTCGTAAAATCCACCACAGCATTAATGCGGGGATGGTGGTGATAAAGGTATTCGTGATCAATCCAATTCCGGCGAGCGCTACCATTACCCAGTTGAGAACGTCAAAGAACCCCCCGATCATGGCCATGAGCAGGATCATCCCGAATGATAATGGTTTTTGTTTTTGCGCCATGTTTTTTATACTGCCTACTGCCTACTGCCTACTGCCTGTTCTGGCTGCGGTGTGGTATTCAATGTCCCATTCGCCGCCTTCAGCTCCGCCTTCGCTTTCTTTATGGCCAGCAGCTGCGACGGGTCCGAGGTGATGATCTGATCTTCGGTGTAGGAGGCGATCACTTTGATGGCCACGTGCTTCAATCCCGCGAAGAAGATTCCCTCTCCCACGCTCGATTCGAGCAGGAGGTACTTCTCTTCCTCGGTCAAGTTGAAGGTCTTCTGCACAATATCGATCGAGGCCGGCGACTGCTTCATCAGCACCTGGATCGACGAGTTGGTGATGACCGGCAACCCATACGGTGATTTCAAGAAGTCTTCCACGTCTTGGGTAATGGTGGCCACCCCGAGGAAGTATTTACGTCCGCGCTTGACGAGGCTGTAGAGGAAGGAGGCTGTGTCGGGCGACTTCATCATAAACCACGCCTCGTCCACCACGAGGAGGCGTTTCTTGATATCTTTACGCACATTGTTCCACACATTGTGCATCACGATATGCATGGCCACCGGCTTCAGCTCTTCTTCCATGTCGCGCACCGAAAACACCACAAACTTCTTGTTGATGTCCACATTGGTAGGGCGGTTGATGAAGCCCGCCCAGGTGCCCTGGGTGTACTTGAGCATGCGCTGGGCAAGCGAGGCACCGCCTTCCATGCCGGCGAGCACGAGCTCCATATCGGAGAGGAGGGGTGGTTCTTTGCCGGAGAAATCGTTTTCGGGGGTGATGTCTTTGAGAGCGTAGGTCTCGGTGATGGCCGAGTCGACGATAGAGTCTTCTTCGGGGGTCAGCCCGCCGAGCATCAAACGGAAGAGGCCCACCAGGTTGATAATGTTTGAGCGGAGGACATCTGCCGGCGACTCCCCTTCTCCTACGGGCGGCAAATCAAAAGGGTTGATGTGGTGCTCAGAGGTGAGCGAAATGTTGAAGTACCGACCTCCTGCCGCTTCGGCCAAGTACTCATACTCGCGCTCGGGGTCGATCACAATGACATCGGTATCAAACATGAGAGTACGCAGAATTTCCAACTTGGTCATGTAGGATTTGCCCGATCCACTCTTTGCGAAGACGACCGAGTTATAATTCTCGAGAGAGAAGCGATCAAACAGCACGAGGCCAGAGTTGTGGCGGTTGATACCATAGAGGATGCCTTTGTCGGAGGAGAGATCGAAGGAGATGAAGGGGAAGAGAGAGGAAAGGGGTGAAGAGTTGAGTTTTGAGTTCACGGCCAGTTTATCGCTCGCAATCGGCATCACCGTCTTGAACCCCTCCTCTTGTTGGAAAAGGGCGGGCTTCACGTAGACCAACTTTGACTCGAGGATCGCTTTCATCTCAGACTCTGTTTTATTCAGCTCCTCGATAGTGTTTGCGTAGATAGTGATGTAGAGCCCCACGTCAAAGATGTGCTCCTGGGACTGCTGGAGCTGATCGCGCAGTTGCTCAATGTCTTGGTAGGCCACATCGAGCACGGGGTCGCGCACCATTCCCTTCTGGGCGCGAATGCTGATCTGGCTTTGCACTTCCGCCACCTTTTTTTGCAGTTTGTGCAAGATTTGTGCAGTGTCGATCGGGTGTACCATGATCGAGATGTCAAAGATTTTGTCCAGATTGATGATCGGCGAGAACCAGTTCTCGGACAAGAAGCGTGGATACGAAATCACAAAAAAGGTGCGGGCGATCTTTTCTCCTAAATTCAGCTCCTGGGAGGTGATCTTCAGAGCGGACGGCGCAATCACATCCTTCAGGTCAAGCAATCCCGCCTCAAAAATCTGCTGGGGCAGAATCGGTGCGATTAGCGGTGCATCAGTACCACCACTTCGGTCGTTCTTTGGCTTGAGGAAGTTGAGGAGTCCCATAGTTATTTTGTATGAAGAGTAGTTGGTAGACGGTAGTTGGTAGACGGTAGACTACTCGAGGTGTTGCCCTTCACTCGACTGATCAAGGCGCTCATAGATATATTCAAATTCCACAGTCGCCCTACAAGTGTATCGCATAATTGCTGATTCATATAGCCAACGTCTCGTGCAATAAGCAACTGGTTATGTAATTCAGTTAGTGAACCTTGGCTTATTGAATAAAACTGAACCTTTTCCTTTTTCGATTGCCTACTAAAACCCTCTGCGATATTAGAAGTGATAGAGACAGCACATCTTCGCATTTGGTTTACTAATGCAAAGAGTTCGTCTTTAGGAAAACTTTTGGTTAGTTTGTAAATTTCTATGGCAATACTGTGTCCCTCTTGCCATACTCGGAGATCAGTAAATTTTTGGATTTTGTTTTCCATGCTGTCTACCATCTACCGTCTACTGACTACTGATTCACAATGGGCTTCTCCAATTCGCCGGGATTGAATATCTTATAGTATAACTCGACCAGCTCCTCTGTTCCCAAGGGAATGGTGCGCACGCCGGTGCGGGAAAGCCCCTGCTCCACCACGCTGGACCGCTGCTCAATCTGGGTGCGATTCTCTTCAAAGGTCTGCTTGGCAAGCTCCTGATCGACACTACTCGTCTTTTTGGCAAACAGCCCAGCCAGCAACCCCTTCCCTTTTATGGCCCCAAGCACAGGCGGCTCGTACGGGATGACGACGAAGAATGATTTCGTCATGATGCTCGTGCTCTCGGTAAAGTTCTTGATGAAACCGATATACTCCTTGATCTGAATTTTGATGAGGTCGTTCGTTTGCTTGGCCAAACGCTCTTCGAGTGTGGCCAAGTAGGGGCGGATGTCGAGCCGTCGCGACTGGATATGGAACTGGACGCTGAAGTCAAGGGAGTTTAAGAAATTTTGGAACTGGAAAATAATAGCCTGCTGCTCGTCGCCGGACTTGAGCGCAAAGTTGAGTGATGACGCCATGAGAATCAGGCACATGGTCCCGTCTTTGAGTACCACAACACCATCACGAATCTCTTCGATGGGCACGAACTCCTGGGAAACCCGTGTTTTGGATGCATCAGCCATGTATTTCGGTAGATGGTAGATGGTAGATGGTAGATGGGAAAGAACCAGAGATGCTTCTCCGAATGGCTAGAATCAGAGCACTCATTGACTTGCTAAGTATAGTAAGTTTTTCAAACAGTATCGAGCACACTTGATGGGTAATGTACTCGGCATCCCGTGCTATGAGAAGTTGGTTTTGAATTTCTAACGTGGAACCTTGGCTTATTGCATAAAACTGAACCTTTTCCTTTCTCGATTGTCTTCCAAACCCCTCAGCAATATTTGAAGTTATGGAAACTGCCGCCCGACGCATTTGGCTAGTTAATCCGAACTGCTCATCCCGAGGAAAATTCTTTGTAATTTTGTAAATTTCCATAACAATTGCATGGCCCTCCTGCCACACACGTAAATCCATAAATGTTTGAATCTTCTTGTTTTCCATACTATCTACCATCTACATGCTACTATCTACTGAATTCTCATCTCCCCATTGTATCGTTAATGTCCAAACTCCACGCCAGCTCTTTCAGCTTATTATGCGATAGCGTCGGCGCCATGGTCTCTGGTATCGCCGCTCCTTTCTTTGTGGGGTCAGCGACGACCGCTTTCGGCCGCTTGTTCCAGAGGTAGAGTTTGGTCGAGAAGTAGTACTTAGTGGCCGACTGCAGGGCCAAGAGGAAGGGCCGATCGTTGTACTTATAGAAGACCAGTGCCCAGGTGAAGACGGCGAACACCATCATGGCCGGGTACGCTAAGAAGGTGGGCAGCAAGCGCTTCAACAAGTAGATCCCACCCCCGCCTCCGAGAATAAAGATGAGCTGCTTGAAGGTGAAGGGGCCGATAATAGTGTCTTCTACTTCAATGAATTGTGGCACTTGGAATTGCATGGCTGATGTTTAACGAGCGAAGCGACTATAAAGATTACTTTGTTTCGACTTCGACTCGGACGTTGTGTCCAAGAGTACTTGGCCACACGCTCCTCGCTCGTCGAAATAAACATCGCCACCCAGCTCTACTTTTAGGCCACCCTAAAAAGTAGGGCTGGGTGTAGTGTTTAGCAGCTACTCGATTACTCGCAGGCTAAGCCACTTCATTATACCCCACCCACCCCCGCTTCCGCATGGGATAAACTACACTAGATCGGCTGGGTTTTAGATCGGTTGAATCCTGAGTCCAACTATTCCCTTGAAGTCCTTGATGTTTCTGGTTACCAGTGGTGAACCTGTATACATAGCGGTGGCGGCAATAATACTATCTGCTGTTTTTGTCCGGTAGAGCCGTCTGATATTTCCTGCAATCTGTGCAATATGCGAATCAAGTGGGATTCGTGACACAGTTGCAAGAAGAGTATGTATTTTTGTTGCCTCTTCTGGGGTTAATTCTGGATATCCGAACAGTTCGACTTCGCTAATGGTAGCCGCGTACAATGCGGCTCCAAAAAGAGGCTCACTTTCCATAAAAGCTACTACACTGCTGTCATCTTTCAGGTAGTAAATGAAGACGTTTGTGTCGAGAGTAAACATCTAGAGTCTTGGTAATTTGCGATCCCATTCCCGCCTCATTTTTTTTTGTTCTTTTATTGGATCAGGTTTACGATTTTTCCACACCCCTCTAACTTTTCTCCAGATAGCCAAACGATCCTGTTTTGGTGCAGGTATATAAATGATTGATTTTTGTGTAAGAGTCTTCATGGTCTTATATTACTCTAGACACTTGGTAGGGTCAATTATTCGGTCACACCACAGGAGTATTTCCATTTTCTAATCGGGAGTACCCTCAAGAAAATTAGGTCACTCCACTGGCTCCAGGTAGGGGTCCACCGTCGTCTGCACTGGTGGTAAGCCAGAGACGGACGTGGTATTTCTTTCGAGGATGGAAGCGAGTTCCGGATTGGAATTCGGAAGCCTTGCTTCTAATTCTGAACCAGAAGCAAGGCTTCCAGACGCACCCTGTGTTGTATTGTCATCCCGGCCCAGAGTGTCATTCCCGCGTAGGCGGGAATCCAGGCCCGAATCTGGTTCGATGCCCCCTCCTTCTTTTCTTTCTTCTCCCTCCGCACCCTCCGCCGCTTCCAAATCCTCCCTCACCACATACTTCCGTCCGGAAATCGGCGACGTCGACGGGTTTTGAATGTCCCGCAGCAGTGCTTCGCGGCTCAGTGGGTCCGAAGTCTTGGTATCATGCAACTCCATCAGCGCATCACGAATAGGCTCAAAAATGAGTTGGTTCACGTCTGCGGCTATCTCATTCGCCTGCTCGCGGCTGACACTAAGTTCGGTAATTAACTCGTTTACAAAATCCCTAGGGTGTACCAAGCCACGCATAACTAACCCAATCACCCCTACTAGTTTGCCGAGAGTGTCAAGGTGGAGATGGTTCTTGTCTCCAATTTGTTGGATGACCTCCCCGGTAGCCTCTGAGGAGAGAGCCTCCTGCATTTCTGGGCTTAACGTTTTGTCGGCTTCTCGTAATTGATCTTTTGTGAATCTCATAGTTTTTATCTTCGCCAATTGCGCTTATGGCACCCAGTAGGGGCTAAGCTTTGGATTGTTGCGAACCCTTAACTTTGTGTCAGCACTAAACTGATTGAACATGGCAATTTTCTCAGCATCGGCCAGGTCAACGTTGTCGTGAATTGTGTTTACTTGGCTCGCTGTGAGAAAAGCGCAAACATAATTTTTTTTGAGTGTCTCCTTATCGACAAGATAAATTTCAGGACCTAGATCTCTAACCATCGTTTCTATGTTTTTCCGAACCCCCGTTGGGGCACCAGTGTCATCTGTTTCCTCATAATCTCTGTTCGCCTCCAGGGCTGCTCGATACTTACGAGAGAGATCTCGCTTTGCGACCTTTTTGGCAATTCTCTTTCCCTCTTCGCGAGCATTTTCGATTTTATCCATCTCCTCTCTGCCTAAGTTTGTTCCGAGGGCCTTTAGTGTATCTTTTTTTGCTTGGTCCCCTGCTGTTTGCGCTTCATCCTCCAGTGCCGCTCGTTCACGAGAAGTGAGGCTTCCATAGTATTCTTCTTGGTCGTCTCCTTCGAGGGTGTGAAGTAATTTCGATTGCTCCGCCTGATTGCCTTTGATGGTCGCGGCACGTTCTTTCCCTAAGTTTTTCTTTATTTCTGGGTCCAGGATTGGTTCTAGTTTCTTCTTAATTTCTGATCCAAGGGTTTTGTAGTATTCCTTCTGCTCCCCCCCCGACAGCGCTTCAAACTGCTTCGCTATTTTGGCAGGATCTTTATCGATGCCTTGCAACTTTGCTTCGTTTTTAAGGTCAGTTGCCTTTTGTTTTGCTTCTTCTTTTGGTTTATCTTTGGCTGCTGCTCGAGCTGCCAAGCTCGCACTCTCCGCCTTCTTCCGCTCGTCACTTGTGGTCAGGAGATCAGTACCGGAGATGGCCTTGAACCCACTATTTACTTTTGACACAAGCCCATCTCTAGCCATCTCCGCTGCTTCTCCGAGGCTACTGGGGCCGGGTCCGGTAGCTGCCGCAAGTGTTTTGCGAGCATCGCTTGCTCCCCTACCAAGTTCCTTACCAACAGCGCCAGCTGATGCCTTGAGGCCGCTCAACCCACCCTTGGCAGCTCCCTTGAGTGCCCCAGTAAGACCACCGGTACTGTAAGCAGCTCTCCCTTGCTGAAATGCTTGAGATGCAGTAGTACCCACCCCCGCAAGAGCGCTCGTTGCTCCTCGCCCTAGTCCCATTGAGAGCGATCCTGCCATCCCCGCTCCCACCCCCGTCGCCTTCTTGGCAAAGTCTTTGGCCATATCCGCTCCGGCTGCACCCATGTCGGTAGCGAAGATGACCGCAAGGGCGAAGAACCCTACCGAAAGCGCATAGGCGAGCATGTTTTGGATAAGGCCGGTACCCCCAGCGGCGGTGACGATGTTGTTCACATTAAGGGCGATATACACCATAAACATGTATGTCGGCAGGAAGAGACACTGGTCGATAAAGGAGTCCTTGTACATTTTGTAGTACTTCTCTGTCTTCTTGAAGTGGTAAAAAAAGAACGGAAATGGGGAAACGATAATGAGAAAAAGAAGCAGCAGGCCGCGGATAAGGACGGTCACCGCGCCAAAGAAAAGGACAAACGAAATCGCAAGGAGCACAATAATATGATAAATCCCCGAGACGATGATATTGAAGAAGTTCCAGGTGAAATCGACTGGTGCTGTCACTCCCGCCCCGGTGTTACTCGTCTGGTTTTCACTAAACTGCGCCTCGTTCATCTTCTTGATGATGGGCCAGGCGATGGTTTTGTCCGGCTGGAATGCCTTGAAAGCAGCATAGTCTTTCGGAACAACAAGAGTGGACTCTGGTTTTATTTTTCGGTAAAACTGGTTCGAGACCGCGTTCGAAATATCCACGGCAGCCTTGGTCAGCGGCAAGCTAAAGTTGATGAGCAGGGCGGAAATGAGAATAGGCCAGATCTGCTTCTTCCAATCCACACTGTCGAGGCGGAGCATAGTGCCGATACCGAGATAGAGCAAGAGGAAGATAAAGAAGAGATTGCAAAAGTCGCGCGAGAGCTCCCACACCTTGAGGAGACGCTGCGCCTTCGTTGGGTCTAGGTAATTGTGAAAATCGATAATAGTGAAGTGCACTACCAGATCGAGGGCGATACTCGCCACGATGGTTACCAGCCCGAAAAGCCAGGTGATAATGGTGGTGATCCAGGCGAGCCCAGTCAGAATACAGTTACCAAGGTTGAAACCCCACGGGAAACTACACTCAAGTCCGAGCGTTGGCTCTTTTATGTCGCCAAGGGTGCCTGCACCGGAACTTGGCGGGGCAACTTCGCTCGGATTTCTTACTGCCGCCGCCGCAGAGGTGGAACCATCTGACTTTGTACCAGTCCGGCTGGAGTACTCTGCTTCAAGTGGCACATAAATACCTTTGTATTTATCGTATCTTTCGGTGAGGTAGGTGGTAAATTCAGCTTGAGTCTTAAAGGCGTGACCCATGACCTCCAATTCGATATTACTTACACCTTGTTTGCTTAGATTGTTAATCTGATTTTGAGTGAGAATAGTTTTTGAACTACGATTGTCGACAGCATCAACTAGCATTGTTAAAGAGATGCCTCGTTTTTCGAGTACCGGAAGAAGATTCCCTAATGAGTTTAAATAGCCCCTGCTTGAATAATAAGAAGTTGAAAGCTTTGCATCTGCCTTAAGTCCAAGTTTGTTTATGTAAGCCTGTCCGTTATTATAATCGCCTACTGCAGATGCTGTGGCAGCATTAACTTTCAATGAAGGTATACTAAAACAAAGCACAACAAACAGTACCCCAATTGCTACTTTATTTATTTTACTTAGACTAAACATCATTTCTTACTTGAATTTAATCGTCACACTATCCTTCCCCTCCCCCGCGGTGTTCTGGCAGGAGAGTTGGTAGTCCGCTTGGTCGAGGAGGGGGGTGTCAGAATCAGCAAAGCCAGTGATTTTGAGAGTGCCACCGAGGGCAACCAACTCATACTTATTGAACTCGGCAAGCACATCGGTCGAGCGCAGTGGGATGGTGCCTTTGATGGCACCAATAAGGGCACTAATTGCCCCTGGAGTCACAATCCCCTTCTCGTTTATTTGTGCCGGGCCCACGGTGGCCGTAGCAGCAAGGCCGTTGATATCGACCGTAATCTGATCCCCTATGCCAACCCCTCGCACGCTCGGGGTGTAGACGGTGGTCTGGGTGATGCGCGTGCCCACCGTCTTCTGTGGGATCGGTGTGGTGCGCGTGAGCGTGGTCACAAATGAGCGCGACTGGTCGGGGCCGGAGCCTGCGACACTGCTCCCCGCAGGGGTGATGCCTACGGTCATGCGGAAAACATTGGGGAAGTAGACGCGTTGTGAGCATGTGCCGCCCACACAGCTGACCGGCATGGTTGCCCCTGATGCAAGAGCAGGTGCCACAGTGAACATGGGTAGGGTTGCGCTCCCAAAGCTTTGCCAATTGTTCCCGGTAGTGCAGCTTGTGGCTCCATCAGTTGTCCAGTTAAGGGTGGCTCCGAGGACTGCGTTCACCGTGCTCGTGGCGAAGCCCAAGGAAACGGTTGGCACTACGCCGGTTTCTACTGGGGGAGGCGGGTTGTTATTGTTGTTATTTTGCTGACCGCAAATGCCTAGGTCTGGTTTGATAGCACACAACGCCGTGAGGCCATTCAGAAGTTGGCTCAAGAAGTCGCCGCTCCCTCCATTTACCCCATTTCCCGCTGGCTGGGGGGCAGGCGTTCCCCCACGGGCGAGTGCTGGGCCCGCGGCGCCTGCCCCGATATTCGCCTGTTGTGCCACCACCTGCGTCTGGGTCAAGAGATCTGTAGGGGAGGTTGCGGCTTTGACCGCCTTGCCAATCTGGTATCCTCCACCAGGTTCATTAGGATTCGGCTTAAACTTCGTAGCTACAGCTTTCCCGTCGATGTCTTTCCCTGTTGCTTCTATGATGAGGCTGGGAGGGCTGCCTTGGTGGGCAACATAGTCCACTTTTGCTAACTCTTCTGCTCTGTTGAGGGTGTTCTGGATATGGGCAGCGTACTGGAGAGCAACGAAATTAGGATTTTCTGATGGGCCGATCGCAGTTGCATAATCCTCGAGCGTCTTTGCGCTGTTTGGACCTTTGCCGTCGGACTTGGTGTTCACCATTGCCTGGAATTCTGTTTCGTCTTTGTCTCGCTTCAACTTGTCTTCTACAAGCTTGTCGATACTCTTCTTGATGGTGGGGTTCAAGTTCAATTTTTTGTTTTCTTCGAGCAGACGCGCGCGGGCAGCAGATTTGTATTCTGCGATGTGTTGCTCAATGCCCGAGTCGTACGCTCTTTTTTCTCCGTCTACGCCGGTGCGTCCCTCTCGAGTTTCCCTCAACACTTCAGCGTTCACCTCTTTGAGCGCCGCTACCGCAGCTGCGTTGGTTTCTCTGTCTTTATCGAAAAGCTTATCGCGCACTTCTTGCTGGAGTGCTTCGATTTTTGCCACATGTTTGCAGATCTGTTGGTTGAGATCTTTGATAACCGTTACCAACTTGAAGTAGGGGGTGCCGGAGAGGACGTTCACGGGCACGCCGCGATTACCGCCACCGATGGCGCCCGCAACGGCTCCCGCTACTCCACCCGCCGCCCCTCCACCCCCTCCACCCGTGTCTGCCACGGCCCCGGGCTTGCCACTGCCTTTATCTGCCGCACCTTTTGCCGCGTCTGCAGTAGTCTTCGTACCTGCCGCAGCGGTACCCGCTCGTTGCGAAAATTTTTTTGTCGCCGCGGCCTGCGCTTCGGCGGCTGTGGCGAACCCGGGGCGGCCAGCTGCAGAAACAACATTTCCGACACTTCCACCTCGCATCGTCCCGGTGATGCCTCCTAGCAAGGGATTGCTCTGGAACATACTGCGGATACTTTGGGCAGTTTGGAGCATACCGAGTACGCCACCCTGGTTGTTTTGCAGTAAATTCTGCACTTGGCCAAAGGCACCGATTGCTCTGCCGAGGTCATTCGAATCCTGTGCCGAGAGCACCCCGGACTGGCTGATAGCACTGGCGATGTTTTGGAAAGTACCCATATTGGCTCCCTGGCCTCCCATCTGCGAGAGGGCCCCCAGCGCTTGCAGGCCGCTCTGGAGCCCTCGCTGTTGGTCAGGGGGGATCAGTCCGGAGCTGGAAAGTGCCCCTGCAATTTCTTGTATGCGTCCGAATCCGCCATCAGAGCCCCCCGAACCACCGGACGAACCTGCCGAGTAGTTGCCGGAGGAAGAGTCCTCGCCCGGATATATGTTTGTTCCCGCCGCGATTGCCTGGAGCTCAGCCAGGTTCTCGGTGAGGATGCGCATATTGGTGGCCGCCTTCACAAAGGCCGGTTTATCATACTCCCCGCTCACCTTTGCTTTCTCCAGTTCGGCGCTGTAGGTGTCGGAGATTTGCTTGATGGTCGCTGCCAGTTGCGAAGCGTTTTCGAGTGGGATGCCGGCTCCTGTATCGTTAGTGAAATCGTATATTTGTTGCATGGCCCCACGGTAGGCAGCATTGTTTTGTGCAAAGAGCAGCTGGGCGTTCAACTGGTTCACATCCGGCGTAATGGCAACGTCGTTTACGCGGGCGAGCAGGTTGCCTCCTCGCGCAATCGCAGCGCCGATGGCGGTAGCCCGCGCATCGTCTGCTTGGTTCAGTTGGGCCTGGTGGAGACTCCCGAGCATGACGGTGAGGGCGTTCTGGATAAGCGTCCGGTTTGCTTGTGTGCGCTCCGCGCCAAAGAGGTCCGCGATCTTGTCGATAGATGCGTTCCAAATGTCGAGACTCTGGTAGAGCTGGGCATCACCCGTCGCGCTGGAAGGCGCGTTGCTCACATCGTTCACTATTCCCGCGAGGACGTTTAAGAGCAGATTTAATTTTGTGGCAGGCGTTGCGGGAGCAGGTGTTGGTGCTGTAGCTGTGCCACCAAAACAACCTTCACCTGCGATACACATGTCGTTGCCGTAGCTTTGACCACCACCACTGGTAGTTTGATTCTGGTTATTTTGACCGCCAGTAAAGATGGGTGCAATTGATGTGATGCCGCTTATGATGCGGTCGAAGGTGGAGACTGGCTGGCTTCCGCGTGTGAGTAACCCCGTGCTTCTGCCTGCGCTTGCTGTGGGACCACCGGAGGTACTCCGCGTGGGGCTTATGTACCCGTCAACGGTTGTTTGTTCCGAGACAGTGCGACTGGGAGAGGGTTGTCTGTTCAAGGGGCCAGGATTTATCGATGGGATACCAGGTGTTGGTGTGGCGGCACCAGGTCTGCCAGCCATGGAAACCACTCTTGGTGCGGTACCTGCAGCTGTTCCCGCTGCGACGTTTTGATTAAGCTGGTTGTTTACAACGGACGCAGCATTCCCAGTATCCGCAGCTCCTTGGGCTGCACTGCCACTGGGTCGCGCCGCCGCCGCTGTTTCCGCAGGTGGAATCTGGCCGCCGCTGCCTCCCACGCTGCAGCTCGCGCCGCCGCCGAGCCCCCCGAGGCCGAGTGCCGCTGCCACTTTCCCTCCAAGAGCGTTCGCCACCGCCGGAAGAACCGCCGCTGCGGCCCCTCCCCCTCCACCCCTGCCACCAGGTGCGGCTGGCTCGCGAGTTGCGCCCTCAGGAAGTGGCCCTATGTATCCGGCTGGATAGACTGCGCCAGTAGGAGTTGGTGTTGTTGGTGCAGGTAGGGCTGGTCCAAGTGCTCCTGTGCTTCCGGGGCTTCGTAACCCGCCTGGTAAAGAGAGGCCTGGGAAGAAACCAGTGGAACCAAATGGGGCTGGCCCAGAAGCTGGCGAAAAACCGGGGAAACCGGGAATTGCTACCGATGTGCCCGGCGCAACACTTGAAGGCGGGGTCAGATTCAATGTTGGGAGAAGTCCCAGAGAAGATGGGTCAGTTCCATCTGCAGGCAGGCTTCCACCGGGTATGGGGAAAAGAGGTATCGCTGCTGGGGAAGGAATTACTGCTGGGCTTGGGGTTGTACTGCCGCCAAGACGAATGCGCGTGTCGACGCGATCAAAAGCAGTGCTTCCCACAGGGCCAGGAGTGAGACTTACGGTTTGTGCATTCCCTGTGAGCACAAAAGTGATTCCCATGAGAACAAGAATGCTGGAAAAAATGTTGCTCCAGGGTAATCTCTGGGACTCTTCTACTTTTTTTGTTTTGTGAGAGGGAGCGCGCATGGTACTTATCTGCTCACGTTGATGTAAATCTGCATCCCATCGTTTGCGGAAAACTGCACGCCACTCAAGAGCAAAGCGTTATTGATGGTTTGCAGTGCTTTGGCAAAACGCTCTGCTTCTGGTCCAAAGATACGAGCGCTCGTGAGAGCGAGCAGGGGCTCGATCTGTACCCGCTGCATGTTGCCGGTGAGGTACCCCATGCGCGCCACGGAGTTCACGAGGGCGAGATGGTAGGGCAAGAAGAGTTGGGGGACTGTGGTGTTAAGGAGCGCCGCGAGCGCCACAGTGTGGTTACTTTTGCTGGTTTCCAGTGTGGCCACAGCGTCAGAGCTTCCCTCCGTTCCCACCTCGTACACGTCCATCGTTGCTTGCACCTCGCTTTTGAGTTTGGGATTACTGTACGGCTGGAGCGCGTACTTGAGATCGGTTGCATATTGGCGGATGGCAACTGGACTTGCATCGGCTCCTACCTGCAGGTCGGTCTCACGGTAACTTTTCATCTGCGGCGTACTCGATAAGTCAGGATTCTCCGGTGTAGCAATGGTCCAATCAGCCTGCCCGAAATTTGCAGCAACAGTCCCCTCTGCGCGAGTGGCTACCTCGCTCGCGGCTGCATCTACGGAACTGTCTGCGGGTGAAAAAATTGCCTGCAACTTCAAAACGCCGGCCACGAGAAGAACGCCTACAAACAAAAAGATCGGCCACTGTTTACGCGGTTCTTGTTCCATACGGAGGAATAAGGATATTTTAGCATTCAGCCCCCCCAAACCCTATGAAAAAGTGCACGACTATGTGGATAAGCAATGGACAATTCTATGCTTATGTAGAGCCATTATACAAAGGTCTCACCTTTGTAGAGAGAAAAGAGACTTCCAGGCTCCTGGAGAGAGTTCTTCGGGACGAGATTTGAGCGAAATTGCTGCTATTTTTGCTGCATTCGCCCACTCTTCCGGCGTTAGAAAATACTGTTTCAAATTACTGCCAAGTAACTTCCGTTTGTGTGTGAATCCGGTGCGTACGAAGTCGAAGAATCGCTGTTCATGTTCAGTGGTTGCACTCTCTGTATTGGTGTCATCCCGGCGCAGGCCGGGATCCAGGTGCGCACCCTGGGTCTGGCTTTCCGCCTTCGCGGGCATGACATACGGAGAAGGGAGTGACAATTCAAAACCAGTAAAAAACTTCTTCGAAATATTTTCAATCACGAGTACCGCCGAGTCTACGCGCGGTGCGGGGAAGAAGCTCCCTGCACTCACGCGCGCCACGATGCGCGGCATGCCATACACTTTGACGCTTATCGAGAGCAGGCTCTCTTTATGGTCTCGTGCCACCACACGCTCCGCCACCTCCTTCTGTACCAAGAGTACCATGCGCTCTGGTTGCTGTTCCGCTGTCAGGAATTTTTCCAAGATTGCCCCGGTAATATTGTACGGAATGTTTGCAATGAGTTTGTAGGGTTTTAAATGACCAGATTCACCTCTTTCGTCTTTGCGAGGTAATCCGAAGCAATCCAGATCTGGATTGCTTCTGCCTGGCGGCCTCGCAAAGACGGTTTGTTTTTTGGAAAAGGCTGGAATTCTAAAATCTAAAATATCGCCGTGTATGAGGTCAAGTTTCCCTGATGCAATCTCACTTGCAAACTTTTCTTGCAACAGTGCAAACAATGCGCCATCTTTCTCGACAGCCACTATCCTCCCCACAAGCGCAACAAGCCGCTCGGTAAGCACTCCTTTCCCAGGGCCAATCTCCAGCACCAGATCATCTGTGTGCACGTCTCCGGCATCGACAATCTTGCTCACCACCCCTTGGTTTATCAAAAAATTTTGCCCTAGTGATTTCTTTGGTCGCATGTCGTATTAAAAGCTAATGAAGCTAGGAAGCTAACGCAACTAAGAAGCTTTCTATTTCCTCCCCAAACTATCCCAGGAGATGATGTCTTCCTCCCAGCCGCCGTTGCGGCTCCCAGTGTTAGTATTCCCGGCTCCGCTTGTGAAATCAATGACGTCGTCACTCACGTCGGCGAGAAATGAGGAAGGCATGTTCACGCGCCGTGAGCCAAAGATGGTGCGGCAGATGGCATAGGAGAGATGGAGCTTTTCCTTCGCGCGCGTGAGGGCCACGTAGAAGAGGCGCCGCTCTTCCTCCATTTCTTCCTGTGGTGGCCGCGTGCTGCCGAGGCGCTCGTGGGGGAAGAGCCCTTCCTCGAGGCCCGTGATGAACACATGTTTGAACTCTAGCCCCTTTGCTGCGTGGATAGTCATTAATTTTACTCCGCTCCCCGCCTTGGCAGGGTCTTTGATGCTGTCTTGGTCGGACATGAGGGCGGTGTCGGTGAGGAATTTATCGAGCGCTTCTTCGGGAATAAACACATCATATTTGGTGGCAATGGTTACGAGCTCCTTTAAGTTTTCAAGTCGCTCCTGGTCTTCGTCGCTGCCTTCCGAGAGTATTTTCTCTAGCCCGCTCATGCGGATGATCTTCTTGATCGACTCCGAGAGTCTGTCCTCTATAATCACCGTGCCGAGGTGATCAAGGAGAAGCCGGAAGTCCTTTATCTTCGCCCTCATTTTTTCGGGTAACTCATGTTCGCGGCCGGCGCTAATTTTCTCTAAGGTTACGTTGCCGATCCCCCGTGGCGGGATGTTCACAATCCGCGACCACGCTTCAAAGTCGCTCGGATTGAGTGCCGCGCGGATAAAGGCGATGACATCCTTCACCTCTTTACGTTCGTAGAATTTGGTGCCGAGCACTTGGTAGGGTACGCCACGCAGCAGCAGTGACTCTTCTAGTGCGCGCGACTGGAAGTTGGCGCGGTAGAGGACGGCGCAGTCGGTTGCTGCCGTACCCGAGGCCAGGAGCTTCTCCAGTGTGCGGCCTACCTGTCGCGCTTCATCCGATTCATCAAACGCTTCGTAGAGAGTGATCTTCTCGCCACCCTCTTTCCTCGTAAACAGATTCTTCTCTTTGCGTAGTTTGTTTTTCTTGATGACTGCGTTGGCTGTCTCCAAGATGACGTTCGTCGAGCGGTAGTTCTCTTCGAGCAGCACAGAGGTTGCATTCGGAAAGTTTTTCTCAAAATCAAGAATGTTTCTGTAGTCTGCGCCGCGCCATCCGTACACCGATTGATCAGCGTCCCCCACCACACAGATGTTCTTGTATTTTTCCGCAAGCAGCCGCGAGAGCTCGTACTGGGCCACGTTGGTGTCCTGGTACTCATCAATATGAATATACCGCCACCGATCTTGATAGCGTTCGAGTACGTGCGGATGAGCGCGAAACATAAGCACTGGTTTTAAAATCAGATCGTCAAAGTCGTACGCTTTCTGTGCAACGAGGAGTTCTTCGTACTTCCGCCACACCTTGAGTGCTGTTTCGTGGTAGTAACTTTCTGCTTTCTTTTTTTCGAAATCTGCAAAGGTGGTGAGCTTGTTTTTCTCGCGCGAAATAATGGCTTGAAGTCTGTTCGGTTCCTCTTCCTTCTGGTTCAGGCCCAGGTCTTTAAGGGCGCGCTTGATTAAAGACAGTGTTTCACTCTTATCAAGAATAGAGAAGTAGCGGGTGGTACCGAGGAGTTGCGCGTTTTCTTTGAGCAGCTGCACCCCGAGAGAGTGGAAGGTGCTCACAAAAGGGAAGGCAGTAGGCAGTAGTGAGTAGGGAGTAGTCACATGCAGTGAATCCCTGTTACTGCCCACTGCCCACTGCCCACTGCCTTGAGAGTTGAGCAGCAGCTCAACGCGCTCTCGCATTTCCCGCGCTGCTTTGTTTGTGAAAGTGATGGCCAGGATTTGGTGGGCGGGCACCCCCTGCTCTACCAAGTGCCGGATGCGGTGGGCGATGGTTTTCGTCTTCCCCGCCCCCGCCCCGGCGACGATCAGCAGCGGTCCCTCTTTGTGCTCCGCGGCAAGGCGCTGCTGGGGATTGAGAGTGTCTAAGTGCGACATAGTCGAAATAGTATACGCTATTTTGGTAGTTGGATGAAATTATAAACGTTTCGTCTTTGCGAGCATGGCGAAGCAATCCAGGCGAACTCTTTTCAAGTTTCATTTCTGGATTGCTTCGCTACGCTCGCAAAGACAAAAAAACACTCGGTAGAGTGTTTTTTGCCAGAGCGTTACACGAGCATGGTCCGACCTTAAGAGGAGTGAAACGACGGGGAGGTCGTATCCTGCTCGTGCGTCGGGAAAAACATGTTAACTCCGTACCGGCAACGACGAGACGATCTGCTTGAACTCTTCCACGCAGCGGCGAGTCTCTTCTTCTACGAGTTCTTCTAAGTTTTGAATATACTGTTTGAGAAACTGCGTTAACACTTCATTATCCCCTGCCGCGCGGAGCTCTTTAAACTTCTCGTGCGCAGATTGGGGAATACTGCCGAGGATAGCAATCGTAATCGCCTTAATGACGTTCTCGCCAATGCCGGCCAAAATCTCCTGCTGGTCAGCATCTGGCAAGTGGGCAATGTCGAGATATTTGAGGACAAGCTCGCGTAAACTTTGTGGTGTAGGCATGGCTATTTATTTACGAATGTTTTGCATCACTTGGCGAGCGACCTCTGCCACTGTGGTCCCTGGACTCTTCAATAGATCAGCGTGCGCATTCAGCCACGCAGCGACCGAGTTCTTCACGTCATGACTGACATCCGTGCCAGCCGGCAGGTTTGCCACATATTGCGCATAGTTTGCAATGGGCTGATTGTTGTTCATAAGTCCATATAGGAAGGCAGGCGTCTGGCCTTTTTTGAGGGCTGCGTCTTCGAGCGCCTTGTAGTTCCAAGCGAGATCACGTACATGCGGAACGCTCTCGGCGGCCTGTTGCGCTCCAGCACCAAGAGGTAATCCACTATCGCCGCGGAGTTCACCAGCTCCACCCTGGGCACCAGGAAGCCCGTCTGATGGATATTTGTATAACTTGTCTGTATCTATGCCACTATCACCCCCGAGTTCAGGCTTGGGGATCGCAGGAATACCACTGGCTCCAGGAAGCTTGGCTGTGTCTGGGATACCCTTCTCTACTGGCAAACCACTATCTCCGCCAAGCTCAGGACCACCTGGGGTTGGATGGGGCGCGCCTCCAGGCACAGCTCCCGCTGCCGCAGCTCCGGGTGCCTCGACAGCAGGAGTCCCTGCTGCGGCCGCCCCTGCTTCTGCAGCATGGGCACCAGCTGCTGCCCCTGCGGCATGTCCACCGAGTCCGCCCGCCGCATGTTCAGCCGCGTGTGCGTGCTGCCCTGGGTCAACGAAGAGTTGCTGGTACATGGAACGTGCGCCTTCTACGGGGGCAAAGTGCGTGGTACCAAACCAATCACCTACCGATGAGAAAAGATTATGCATCACCTTTCCAGCAACTTCGCCGATGAGGATAGTTCCGCCGATGCCAGCAGCAACACCTGCGTATTTTTGCCATGTAGGCACATTGTCTGCCCCGCCGTGTAACTTGCTTAGCGTGCTGTTCGCCAACCCTTCGAGGAAGAAATAGGTACCAACTTTACTTAACGCTTGTTGCCCAGCGAGACCAGTAAGTCCGAGGAATGCAAGGGGGGCCCCGATAGCGGTTGTCGCTCCAGCCAGAGCAGAAAAGCCTAGACCCAAACCAACTTTGTATCCTAAGGGCATTTTTCGATAATCATCTGCCACATTCTTCACCCACTCCCAGGCTCTCCCTGGCAAGTTTTGTGCGCGTTGGTCAAGCCCGGCGTTTTGTGCTTGCAATGCAGCCCGCGCACGAGCCATCTCTGGGCTCTCCGGTCCCTCGGCGCGGGGAGTACCGTCAGGATTCTCGGTCGAATCTTCTGCACGACCGTTCCGCAAGTTACGCAGGCGGCGTTCTGCGTCACGCATGGGGGCGAGCAGGTTTGCGACCTGCTCATTCGAAGCGCCATCGTTTACCGCTTGTCCTACTAATTGCTTACGAGCTGCAATCTGTTCCTCTAGCTCGGCAATACGAACAGCTCGCGCGGGGCCATTGCGCTCCTCGGTGCGAATTTCTTGTTGTAACCGCTCTACTGTTTGTTGAGTGGCAAGCACGCGAGAACGTTCTCGCGAGTCAACGGTACGCTGGAGAAGAGCAAGTTCGTCTTCTGCATTTCGTAACTGCATGCGCAGTTCGCGGAGTCGCGGCGTGTCTGTGGGCTTGTCTTGTGATTCCGCGCTACGAGTTGTGGTCTGCTCAAATTGTGGCTCTTCGGCGTCTGCCTGGACTTCAAATGCATCCAATTGCTCCTCGATCTTTGCAAGTTTTTCTTCTAATGCATCAAGTTGTGCTGCCTGTGCAGCATTCTTGGGTAACTTCAGTGCTTTTTCAATCTGTGCATTGGTGGCCTCCCAGTCTGTGCGCAGTCTGGCTATCTCCTGTGCTTGTTTGAGCCGTTCTTGTGCAGTAGCGAGGTCTTGCTTTAATCCAGTAGCTTCCTCGCGGAGACGACGTAATTCTGCTCGCCCCTCTGCGGTACGAAGGCGCATGGCTCGTAGGCGGGCGCGTCTGTTTTCCTGAATCTGGTTTCTAATCTCCTCGATGTCTTCCAACGCCTCCTGAACATCTGCATCATCCGTATTCCCTTCAGCCGCCGTCTCAATTGTTGTTCCCGGTACAGTCTCTTCAGTGGTCTCCGGGCGTAAGCCGTAGGTGCTCGCTTCTTCCGCAATTGCTTTTGTGCGATCTGCCGCTACTTTGTCTGGCACAATACCTGCCGCGATCAAACGCGCCTCCTCTGTCTTGATTGCAATTCCGTTCCTTGCAAGGTGCCCCTTCATTTCTGAAAGGAGGGATTGCGTTTCGGGATTTGGGTTTTCATCGTATGCAACTTGCGCCCGGTCATGATCCATCTGTATATAGTAACGATCAGCGTGGAGCCCGGCGAGCTCGGGTGAGCCGTAGCGATCGTTTATATATTCTTTGGGTGCTTCCGTGGGGAGTAGGTCTAATTCTTTTCTGCCCGCCAAGCTGCCGAGATACAGTTTCTTCGTTTCCTCAGACATTTCTGGTGGTGTGGGAGGAGTCTGTGCATCAGGAACTGGCGCGGGTGGGGGAAGGGTGATTGCCGCGGGAGTCGGAGATACGCTAGGCGTAGTGTCGGGAGCAGCACTCGGCCCTGAAGGAGTGTTGCTAGGAGCCACGGGTCCGAGGGTAATTCCATTTGTAGTAGCAGCTGCATCAGGAGTCGCTGTTCCCTGATCACGGATCTCGATTGCCAATTGATTCATCTCAAACTGTTCTAGAGCACTACGGGCAGGTAAGTTTTGCAATGCTGCAAGACGCCCGGCAGGGGTAGTGACAAGATCCCGCCCTTCAGCTTCCAGGCGCTTCATATCAAACTGTTCGTTCGCATCACGCTGGAACCCTTTTTCTTTAAGTTCGGCAAGCCGTGTTTCGATTGCCTTCAAGTGCTCGCGCGTCTCCTCTGCGGCACTCTTTGGTTTTGCTGTGTCTATACTTGAAGCACCTGGGATGTCTGCCATGAAATTTAAATACTACAAAAAAGTAGTTACCACAATTGTCCCGCGTTCACGAGTGATAGTCAAGAAAAAGGTGGGGACAGCTGGCGTGAACTCTAATATCCAAGTTCCAATTTCCAATGAATTAAATCTTAGGTTGCTTTGAATTACGAAACTCCTCGTCAGAGCGTCTTTGCGAGGGCGCAAGCCCGTGGCAATCCAGAAAGAGAGCCATCATTCCTGGATTGCTTCGCGCTCTGCGCTCGCAAAGACGAGTTTTGTAACTCAAGGTAGGTTAGGATTCTTTTGGAAATTGGACCTTGGGAATTGGAAATTATGCTCCCGCTATCCCCTTCTCCCTTTCCTCTTTCACCTCTATACTGTCCCTATGGCAGAACCAACACAACGCGGAGCAGTGGAAGCAGAGATAGCCCAGCTCTCACGGCAAATTGAAGAGAAACGCCGCCTGCTCGAGGGGCAGCATGGTATCGTGGAAGAAAAGGAGTTGGTGCGCCACGTTATTGCGGAGAAGATTGGCGAGGCGATCGGCCAAGCCCCTGGCTCTGGTGTCCCCGCATCCGATCCGCAAGCGGCAGCCCCGTCCCCGGCGTCAGTTCCCGTGGCCTCTACCAAGTCCGCTACGCCCACATACCTCGATACGCTCGATGATGACACGGTCCAGAAAATCAACACGCTCGTTGCGGCAGTCTTCGAACAGGGCCTCGCAAAGACAATCAAAACAGTCGTTGAGGAAGATCCCTTTATCCTCGACGCCTTCCACGACGCCCTCGTGGACAAGCTGTATGAAGAACTCAAGAAACACAAAGTTGTTGCATAATGCAGTAGTTGGTAGACAGTAGTTGGTAGCTTGTAGAAATTCGGGTTCAACCCTATCTACTATCTACTATCTACTATCTACTACTCCCAACCATGCTCCCCCCCACCTTCTATCTCTACGTCTTCGCTGCACTCGTGGTTTTTATGGTGGTGACTTTCGTTTGGAAAAGGCGCAAAAAGGCTGTACAGCAAGACACCCTCAGTCTCCAACTCCTCCTCATCCGCATTCCGCGCAAAGAACAGGAAGAGGGCAAGCCCCAGGAGGTCGTGAAGGAGATCGCCCTCTCCGAGCAGCTTCTCTCGTCACTCGCTGCTTTGAAGCAGCCGTTTGTGTTTGAAGTGGCCGTGCATCATATAGGCCAAGACATTTACTTCTACGCTGCTTTGCCCCGGGAGTACGTGGAGTATTTCTCTCGCCAAGTGCAGGGTGTTTTCTTGGATGCGCAGATCGAGGTGGTCCCCGACTATACGATCTTTGCCTCCGGCTGCAAGGCATCTGCTGCCTATATGCAACTGAAGCAAAGCTACATCTTACCCATCCGCACCTACAAAGAAGCAGAGTCGGACAGTTTTGCCCCCATCTTGAGCTCTTTTTCCAAACTTGCGTCCAATGGCGAAGGGGCTGCGTTACAAATTGTGGCAGTGCCCGGCGATGAGCGTCTGAAAAAATCAGTGGTCAGTTCCATCAATACACTGCGGAAAGGTAGCAAACTCTCGGACGTGATGAACGACAGACTTTTCGACGCAAAAGCGTTTGCAAAAACAGGCAAGAAGCTGTTCTTCCCGGGCCAGAGTGAGAAAAAAGATGAGTTCAAAACTCCTATTGTTGATGACGATGCCGTCAAGGCACTCCAACAGAAAGTGGCGAAGCCGCTCTTCAATGTGAATGTGCGCATCGTGACTGCGGCCGCGAGCAAAGATCGTGCGGAGGATATCCTGCTCTCGCTCGCAAGTGCGTTCTCGCAGTTTGCCGCCCCGCAACGCAATAGCATTGAGTATATCAAACCGAAAGACGGCAAAGGGCTCCTCTATCAATTCGCATTCCGTGAGTTTGATAGCAAACAAAGCATGATTTTGAATACCGAAGAGATCACAAGTATTTTCCATTTACCCACGCTCTCAAGCGCTATTCCCTATGTGAAGTGGCTCAAAAACAAAGAGGCCCCGCCGCCTGAGAATTTGCCCACAGAAGGGATCATCTTGGGAGAAAGTATTTTCCGCGGCGAGAAGAAGCTCGTGCGCATGTCTGACGATGATCGCCGCCGCCATCTCTATATCATCGGGCAGACGGGTACTGGTAAGACGGTGACGCTCGCCTACATGGCTGCCCAGGATATTGCGAACGGGAAAGGACTCTGCATTATGGACCCGAACACCGACTTCTTCAACGACATGATTGCCATTGTACCCAAAGAGCGCATCAACGACGTCATCATTTTTGACCCTAGTGATACAACGCGCCCCTTGGGTCTCAATATGCTCGAATTCGATACGAACCACCCGGAGCAGCGCTCTTTCGTCATCAATGAAATCATGGGTATTTTTGATCGCCTCTACGACTTGAAGTCCACCGGTGGCCCAATGTTTGAACTCTATTTGCGTAACGCCCTCTTGCTGCTCACCGAGGATTTTGCCAATGAGCCCGCCACTCTCATGGAGGTGCAGCGTTTGTTTACGGACGACGTGTTTCGCAATCGCAAGCTTGCCGCGAGTAAGGACCCTCTCGTAATTGAGTTCTGGTCCAACGCCGCCAAGCGCACCGGTGAGGGCTCGCTCCCCAACATGACCACCTATATTACCTCCAAGTTTACGCAATTTGTAAACAACGACTACATGCGGCCCATTATCGGTCAGCCCAAGTCCGCCTTTAATTTCCGGCAGATCATGGACGAGGGCAAGATTCTCTTCGTGAACCTGCCAAAAGGACTCATCGGTGACCTGAATGCCAATCTCCTCGGTATGATTATCGTAGGCAAGCTCCTCATGGCCGCCTTTAGTCGGGTGGACCAGGAGCAGAAAGACCGCAAAGACTTCTACCTCTACATGGACGAGTTTCAGAACTTTACGACGGATAGCATCGCTACTATTTTGTCCGAAGCGCGTAAGTATCGCCTCGACCTCATTATCGGTCACCAGTTTATCGCACAATTGCAGGAGAAAATCCGAGATGCTGTTTTTGGGAACGTGGGCTCCATGCTTGCTTTGCGCGTTGGTGCGCCCGATACGGAGGTGCTTGCTAAGCAGTTTGAGCCGGTCTTTACACCCCGAGACATGATCACGCTCGACAACCTGTACGCCCATTCCAAGGTTCTCGTGGGCGGTCAGCCAGCCCGCCCCTTCAGCATGAAGCTCATTTTCCCACCGAAAGGAAGTAGAGAGGTGCGCGAAAAATTAAAAGAATTGTCCCGCCTCCTCTACGGCCGCGACCGCGCTGAAGTCGAAGCCGATATCTTCTCCCGCCTCAAAGTCTAAAGTACGCTCGCTCATGCCCTGAAACTGGTACGGCGTATTTTTCTGGTGAAAAATCGCCTCTGACTCCTCGCCGTCGCGATTCGTAGCCCATTTTCATGGCATGAGCTCGCTTCTGTCTGGCTCGCCGATGCAAGAGACGTGCGATATACTGGGTGGTATGAAAAAGATTTCTCACTTGATGGGGCGGCGAGGCAAAGGGGTGCTCGCTGCTGCAGCGATTGCTGTCTTCGTTATCGCAAACAGAATCTTATACTATAGTGCTGAGCCGGAAGGGCAGAAGCAGTGCCCGCCGCTTTTCCCTGAAAACGCGGACGCAGACGCGGCCACGTCGACAGCCACCGCGGAATCTTGGTTCACATCGACGCTTCCTTGGGTGCAAAAGGGCGGCCGCGTTAATGACGCTAGTTGTCTCGACAGCACAGCAGTCTTTGGTGTTGTACAGGTGCGCACCGAAAATGACATCAAGTTGGCAGTGGAGTTTGCAAAAGAAAAAGATCTCAAGGTTTCTATTGCCGGAGTGAAACACAGTATGGGCGGTCACGCTTTTGCCAAGAACGCGGTTGTGCTCGACATGACGCAGTTCAATCAGGTCTCACTCGATGCACGGGCAAAGGTGATGACGGTGCAAACAGGGGCGACCTGGCACGACATCCAAAAGTTTCTGCAGCCTGCGTTTGCAGTGAAGGCGATGCAGTCGACCGACATTTTTACGGTGGGCGGCTCTATTTCGGTCAATGCACACGGCATGGACCACAACGCCGGATCCTTGGGACAAACGATTCGCTCGTTTCGCATTATACTCCCCGACGGTTCTATCCGCACTGCTAGTCGCAGCGAGAATCCTGAACTCTTTCGTCTTGCCATTGGCGGCTACGGGCTTTTCGGGGTGATCCTCGACGCAAAAATCGATGTGGTGCCGAACGTGGCATATCAGACAGCGCGTGCCATCATCGACTACACGGAATTCCCCAAGCTTTTTGCCGAAAAGATTCAACCCGATCCCGCGTACGGCCTTATGTACGGCCACCTCTCTACTTCTCCCAGTTCTTTTTTGAAAGAGATGATTGTGTATACGTACAAGGAGACAAGCGCAACAGTCAACACAGAGATCGCCCCGCTCGGCGACGAGGTAGCCGCAGTGAAGTTACGGCGTCTCGTCGTGAACTTTTCGAAGCACGGTCCTCTTGCCGCTCGTCTCAAGTGGTGGTCGGAGAAGTATATCGAGCCGCGCCTAGAAACGTGTACGGTCAAGCCACGTGCCCAAGCCCAAGCAGAAGGCGAAGCGTGTTTGGTCTCGCGCAACGACCCTATGCACGACTCGGTCCCCTATCTCCGCAACAATCTCAAAAACGACACCGATATTCTGCAAGAGTACTTCATTCCGCGCGATCAATTTGTACCGTACATTGATGCTCTGCGCGGTGTGTTGCGAAAGAATAACGCGAACCTCTTGAACGCCTCGGTACGCGTCGTGCATAAGGAGGACAACTACCTCACGTATGCCCCAGCGGATGCCTTTGCGGTCGTGCTCTACCTCAACCAAACCACGGATGCCGCTGGAAACGAGAAGATGGCCACGCTCACACAAGAACTCATCGGCCTTTCCACTGCATTCCACGGCAGATTTTTCTTGCCATACCAGTTGCATTACACGGGCGAGCAGCTGCATACATCATATCCAGAGATCGCCGCTTTTTTTGCGGCCAAGCAACAGTACGATCCGCAAGAACTCTTTGTAAATACGTTTTACAATAAATATAAATCTATTGAGTGAGGTGCTCCTGTAATGCCTGCAGGTATGCTTCGTGATTATCTATCATGGGAATATGTCCCACCAAATCGAGGACGATGAGTTTGTTTTTGGGAATAATTTTAGCTAGATAAAGTCCTTGATCTAAAGGAGTTAAGTTATCTTCTCGCCCCCAGATTATTCTTACGGGAAGCTTGAGTCCCAGGTAGTTTTCTGCATCATGGGAGAGGCCTGGACCGTTTTCAAACACGAAATCGTAAAACCAGGCGGCTAACTTTCTGCTCTGATTGTCGACGTGTAAAGGTTGCTTGTAGATGTTCACCCACGTATCCGTGACGCTGCTGTTGTTGTATACCAGATACTGCAGAGAAGCCTTCACGAAGCCTGGCACATGGAGTGCCGCACTGGTCATCAGGTAGCGCAATGTTGGAATACTGAAGACGTTCCGTGCCAACGCGTTAACTTCTTTGTCTCCATGGACATGAATGGCCCCGTCGATAATGATCAATTTTTGATAGAGCGATTGCTCCTTGAACACCGCTTCCATGGCCGGGCCTGCACCATACGAGTGCGCTACCAGGATAGTCTGCTTCGCGTCCACTTGGTGTAAAAATCCATTAATTGTATCTGCCTGACGAGAGAGGTTGTATCGATACTTCTCATCCACGACTGAATATCCAAACGGTGGTAGGTCTATTGTGTACACATGGTATTTCCCACCCAAGTCGCGGAGAGTAGTTTTCCATACCCCGCTCCACGCAGTGGTGCCGCCTATGAAGAGCACGGTCGGAGCAGGCGATGTTGTGGCTGCAACATACTGATAGGCGATGCTATTTTCTCCTACCCGCACCCACTTGGTATTCGCTGGGGCTACTGTGTACGCATCTTCTTTTTCCAGAAACACATCAACGAAGCCGAGCCATGCAAAAAGCAAAATGATGCAGGCGAAGAGATACGTAAGTTTCCTATGCGTCCTCAGGAAATGAGTACTCGTACGCAAGAAATTAGAAGTCATAGATCATCTCGAAACGATCTCCGTTCGTAGTGATGGTGGTGAGTACAGCTTTCAGTCCAGGAACTTTTGCTGCAAGAGTGACGCGGTGGGTGTAGTTTTCGGGATGAAAGAAGAGGGGTCGCACATCGAGGATGCGAACTGGGGTATCTTTCAAAAATTCAGTTGCGCCGTTTTTCGATAGATACGAAAGAGCGATGCTGTTATGGCCTTGAATCTCTATAAATCGAACGTCTTCTGCGAGAAGCTGGAGTAGTGCCTCTTTAAAACCAGCATACCTTTCAGTTTCTATCAGATAGGTATCTTCTTTGACTGTCTTCAACAATGCTATCTTTTCTTGCTCGATTGGGGGTCTGTTTTTGGTTTGCACGATACTCAAGGTTTTATTCTCTTTCTGCACAGCAGTCAAGAGCCATAGTTTTCCGTAACTCCCTTTAATGAGGTAAGCAAGAGAAAAGGCGAGCTTCCGTTCCAGGTTCCTTACAAAGTGTTTATCAAAGAGTGGGGTTTGGATCCAGATGCCTTTCACATCGGTGAAGTAGGGGTAATGATACCAGGTGGTTTGATACATTCTTTCTGCATACGAGTTCCAGGAGTTGGCGATGTAGCGGTCGACCTCGGTGTCGCTTCCTGCAAGCAGTTGCGTCACAGCTCCTATGCTGTTTTCGTACGCTGCTTTGATTGCGTACTCAAGAGTCATGTTGCCCCCAATGACCCACGTCACGAAGTTGTACTGCCAGTTGAAAGGTTCGCCGCTGCTTTCCCTAAGCGCAATGTCATAGTAACACCAAAAGTTTTTGAGTGAAGCCAAAAAAGGAAAGTCGGTCTGCTTGCCACCGCTCTGCAGGAAAGTCCCAAATTCGTTATAGTTGTACACTTGATACCATTCTGACAACGTTAGGTACGTTTGCTCCTTCTTTCTTGCAGAGTATTGAGGAAACTCGGTAGTAACCTGGTCTCGTTCTTCTTGAGATACGGTAGAGCTCTCGGGAGTATCGCCCAGTGTATACGACTCAGGCGCGTCAGATCCAGTACCAGAGCAATTTGTCTTGATAGTGAGAAAAGGGATTAGAAGTAGGCCAACAATCACCGCGAGGGTAAGGCCAAACTTCTTGGTTCTTAGCTTGGTAAGCATTGAGTGCTTGGTAAGATAACTACACTCTTCTCATTTCTGCCGCGCACAGTTTTCGATAGTACGAGAATCCAACATAGAGCATCACTGCAGTCAGAGCTATGTGGGGAGCGTTGATGGCGATGTTGGTCAGACCGAAGTCAGGTGAGCCACCAGAGAGGGTAAAGACCGTTCCGTCGAGGAACCCTCTCTGCAGAAAGAGCCCTGTGAGTGTGTCTGCCCCGTACACAAGTCCAGAAAGACGGAAAAACCACACCGACCAGCGCGCAGAAAAATACCCCGCGAGCAGACCGAGGACTGCAGTCAGTAAATGTACGATATTGTCGATGGGATTGATGGCAAAGAGACCAAAGTTGCGACCCTCTGCATCGTTGAATGCAGGAATATTGGTGACAACAAAGACGAGGAGAAATAAAACACCAAACCCAAGTGCCCATTTTTGGATACGCGTCATAAAAAGTGAGAAATTAGTATCATTGTAGTGTAGCAGAGCTGGGTCTTTTGACACTTTTCTCTATCCACAGGCTGTTGCGGAAAGGGGTTACAGAGGAGGTCGGCTTTTGGTACACTGGGGCTACTGGTTGTACGGCTGTGTTTCGAGCCGACGTTACCGTCGGCTCCCCCGATCCGTAAGGCATCGGGGGAGTGTTGAGCCCGCTATGTCTGACGGCTCACACCTCGAACGGAAGAAATCCCTTTAAAGTAGCACTATTTTAGATACCTCCACCAAGGCCGATCGTGATAATCGTGTACATCGATCGGTTTCCATAGCTTCTTTAGGCGACTCTCACAAGTCCCGAGCAGCACTCCTCACCCTCCTCACTGTCGGGCTTCTTTTTGGTGGTACGCTTTCTGTACAAGCTTTTTCTTTCTTCTCCGGAGCTTCGGCGCAAGTGACGTCCCGCCCCGCCCACAATTCGCAGACGCTTCCCCTCCTTCAAGCACCTACGAATCCTGACCCCTTTGTGGCCCTTGGTGGCGGTGACATTACTGTGGTCGGTGGGGACGCACTGCTTCCGGACTCTGGCCCCCTAGGCACCATGGCCGACGTCGCTGGTGAGTCGGGCATGAGCGACCAGATTAGTGTCTATACAGTACATGCAGGAGACAAGCTCGCTGATATTGCCGAAACCTTTGATGTTTCTGTGAACACCATTCTTTGGGCGAATAGTCTCAACAGAAATAGTCCCTTGAAAGAGGGTCAAGTGCTCGTCATCCTCCCTATTTCTGGGGTGAAGCATACTGTGAAAGCTGGTGATACGCTGAAAAGTATCGCACTCAAGTACAAGGGAGACGTCGAAGAAATTACTGCGTACAATAGCGAGCTCTTGTCGGGGGGTCTTACTCTTGGTGTAGAAATTATCATTCCCGATGGAGAGATCTCAACTCCTGTGGTGAAGAAGAAAGTTACCAAGAAGGCGACTGCGAACCCGGCAAGGAATTATAATGGCCCCTCGTATGCGGGCTACTACAGCAATCCCCTTCCGGGCGGTCGTCGGACACAAGGCTTACACGGCTACAATGGCGTCGATCTTGCGAAAGAGCGTGGTGCTTCCGTGCTTGCCGCTGCAGATGGTGTCGTCATCATCAGCCGTGAGGGGGGCTGGGGTGGTGGCTACGGCAACTATGTCGTGGTGAGTCACGCAAACGGGACGCAAACGTTGTACGGGCATTTACAAAAGAATCTGGTACGCGAAGGGGTCTCGGTTGCGCAAGGCCAAACTATCGGCCTCCTTGGCAATTCCGGTCGCTCCACGGGTCCCCACTTGCACTTCGAGGTCCGCGGGGCTAGGAATCCATTTTGATAGAAAAGGTGAAAACAGCAGAAAAGGCCCCAAAGAAGGGCTTTTTCTTACTATTGACTTCTGCTATAAGATGTTATATAATAGCTGATGAAACCTAGTCACTGGTGTTGCTTCCTGCAACTCCGGTATCACAATTGAGAAAGGAAAGAAGTTTGATGAACAAGATCGCTTTTGCGCTCCTCGCTCTCACCTTCGGCACTGCCTTTGTCCTCGCCACCCCCGCCAACGCTCAGATGAGCGACGGTGAGCTTCGGAATGAGCTCAGCCGTGCCGCCGTCCGGGTTGACGACTGCGTGGGCAACTTCAGCCCCGGAGAAGAGATCTTTATGCGGCATTGGCAGAATGCCACAGCCGCCAGGAAGAATCTCGGGGCCTCATTGCAGTCAGTGGAGTACAACTGCGATGGGATGGCGAGGCAGGCGAAGGCCTATCGCCTCGACATCGAGAAGCTGCTCGGCGCGGATTGGCGGGAGAAGTTCACCCGCGGCCACAAGCGAGCAGAATCGAGAGCAGCAGGGCCAGTCACTGATGCGGGGGGACGACTCTATCCGAATGGGGTAGTCTTCCAGGCGTACAAGATGGGTCTTCGCTAGAACCTTCCATGACTGCTGATACCATCTCCAATGAACCCCTTCCGCTTGGGCTCGGTTTCCAAGGTGAGTCCTTGGCTTTGTCACCGCCTCTGGCGGGACCCCGCTAAAAGCGGTGGCAAGGTCTCTCCTTGGAAATCCTTTCGGAAGACTTTAGTTAGGGATGGTATGATCTCTCGCGTCCCACGCCAGGGGGTTAACTGGTCACAAAAACGGGCGCCACGACTTCGAGTCGAGCGCCCGTTCACAATTTCATTGCTCTGTATTTTTTCGTAAATCGTATGCCGTAAGTCGTCTAAGGAGAAATCATAGATTACAAATTTTGTAGTTTTGGGCGGTAGCTCAACGCTTCGAGGAGATGCGACTGTTGGATGTCATCGCTCTCGGCGAGATCGGCAATGGTACGGGCGAGTTTAATGACACGATGATAGGCGCGGGCAGACAAGCTTAACTTTCGCGCAGACTCATTAAACATTTTGCTGATCGCAGGGGTGAGGGCCGCGAATTGCTCGAGCTCACGCACGCCCATATCGCTATTTGCATTGTGTGGCAGCAGTGCACTTCGGAAGCGCTTTTTTGCGCGTGCGCGAGCTGCCTCGACTCTCGTGCGCACGTGTTCCGACGGTTCCCCCGCAAGCGTTTTATCAGAGAGCTTTTCGTAATCTATATGGGGTACTTCGAGCCAGAGGTCAATGCGGTCGATGATGGGGCCTGAGAGCTTGCGCTCGTACTGTTGGATCGAGTTCATGGAGCAGGTGCACATATTTTCTCGCATCCCTTTGTTGCCGCACGGGCACGGATTCATAGCGGCAATGAAGATAAAGTTGGCCGGGAATTTTGCAGAGCTTCTGGCGCGCGATACATGCACCACGCGGTCCTCAAGCGGTTGGCGCAGCGCCTCAATCACCCGCCGATCGAATTCGGGGAATTCATCGAGAAAGAGCACCCCGCGGTGGGCCAGTGTAATCTCCCCCGGCTTCGGATTCGCTCCTCCACCAATGAGGGCCACGTGCGAGGCGGTGTGGTGCGGGGAGCGAAACGGGGGCTGGGTGATGAGGGTGCCGAGGAGCTGCCCTGCTGCAGAGTGGATGCCGGTGACTTCGAGAATCTCTTCAAATGCGAGTTGGGGCAAGATGCCTAAGAATGCTTTGGCGAGCATGGTCTTTCCGGTCCCCGGTGGCCCGTACATGGCAATGTTGTGGCCACCCGCGGCCGCTATCTCGAGCCCGCGCTTTGCTGACTCCTGGCCGCGCACATCCGAGAAATCAAGCGCTGCAGTATTGGGCTCGTACTTGACTTCAGTCCTCGGCTGCGCCTCGATCATTCTTGAAATTGTGTCATCCCGGCGTAGGCCGGGATCCAGGTTCTCTGCATCTCCCCGACTCCTTTTTTTGATTTTTGTCTTTTCTCCTGCCGCCTGCAGATGCTCCACCACCTGCGAAAGGGTCTCGCATGGGTACACTGTGAGCCCTTCGATTAAAGCTGCTTCTTCCGCGTTCTCTGCCGGGATAAAGAGTTCTGTGAACCCTTTCTTGTGCGCCAGTCGCGCAATCATGAGAGCTCCCTTCACGGGGTGGATGTCGCCATTGAGAGCGAGTTCACCCACAAACAGTTTGCCCTTCGGGTCGAAGGTCACTTCTCCAGACGCAAGGAGGTGCCCTATGGCAATCGGCACATCAAAAATTGGCCCCTCCTTCTTGATATCAGCGGGGGCCAGGGCGACGACCGTTTTCTTGTTCCCTTTATGGGGTGACGGGAACCCCGCATTCTTGATGGCTGCGGAGATTCTGTCTTTTGCTTCTTCTACTGCCTTGTCGGGTAATCCGACAATAGTGAACGCTTTTAAACTTTTGGAGATGTCTACTTCGACCGTCACGAGCAACGGCTGCAAGCCGAGCACCTGCGCCGCGTAGACTTTGGATAACATACAAATAGTAGACAGTAGCTAGTAGGCAGTAGTTGGTAGAATGCAAATTTAATATAGATGAATTTTCTGCAATCTACTAACTACCGTCTACTGCCTACTGTATTATTTAGAATGCACAATGCACGTACTTGCAGCCGGGTTTGCTTCGAGGCGGGCAAGGGGGATCATACTGTGGCATACGTCACAAGAGCCGTAACTACTAGCATCAATTTTTTCGAGTGCGTGCACAACATTGCGGAGCTGGGCTTCCAATGTTTTGTTGAGGGCGAAACCTTTCTCGTAATTGCCAATCGTTTCTGCTACATCCATGGGGTCGATATCTGGGGCATGTGTTTCTGTAAGTTCTTCAGGTGCTTCATACGCTGCTTCCCAATTGTTGGGATCCTTTGGATTTGCACGCACACTCACCCCACTAAGCTCTGCTTCAAGGCGCGCTTTCTCTTCAAGTAATTTCTTTTTGAATGTGTCGATTTCTAGTGTCATGGCGTGTGGATTATGGAGTTTGTCTATCTATAACCTTGGATTGTACCAAAGGGAGGCAAAAGCAGCAAATGCTAGGAAGTAATTTCTAATATCCAATTTCCAATATCCAAAAGAGAAGCTGGATACTCTTGGAAATTGGAAATTGGGACTTGGAAATTATTTTAGCGCTGTAATGTTGGCCTCGGGGTCGTGAGCCTCGTCAGGAGCTCTACAAAAGTTGCTTCGTTCGCGGTAATGAGCAACGTGTCTTTGTCAAAAAAGGCATAGAGTAGGACAATCTTTCCGTTCGCATCGCGCACCACTCGGCTGTTTACATTTTTGAGCAACACATCACTAAATCGTGCTTGCAAGAGTGCTGACTCAGGGGTGACGCCGGTGAGAATCACATACAGGTCGCGCACCAGCGTTGGTTCCCATTCGAGCAATCCTGCAAACGTGCGGTCATAGTTGTCCGGCTTCACGACGAGGAAGCCTGCGTTTTCCGATGCCGAGTGCACGCCATACATAAATGGCGCTTGTACGTTGCGAAGCAAGCTGTCGGGAAGCCGCACCTGCAAGATGCTAATAAATCGCTGCAGACTGATAGATTCCGGATTTGTTTTGGTATCCACAAAGTGTACATCCTCGATAGTGCCGAGGGAGGCGTTTAAGTTGCGTACTTCGTTTTTAAGGAGAGAGACAAGTTGGGTGTCGTTCAAGGTGTTGGTCGGCACAACTTTCGTTTTTTCTGCAAACACGAGCGAGGTGTAGTTCGGGCTAGTGGGGGCTGCTGTCTCTTCAGTTGTAGTAAAGTAGGTCACGTATACTGCATACCCTCCTATCCCTAATCCAGCAAGGATAAGGAGGGTGCTCACAATGGCAAACCAGTGACTTTGCTTTGTTTCTCCAACCACTACCTCCTCCTCCCTGCGACGCTTTTCATCTTCCTTGATGGCAATACTCACTAGGGAGAGGTTGTTGCCTTTGATGGCGGCGTTCATGTCTTCTTTGAAGGTGCGGACGGGTCGAATACTCATAGCCGGAGCGTGCACCAGCTCATCGACGGTCGTTTTCTGCGACTCGAGCACGTTGTGCTGCTTGGTGCGCGCTTCTTCGGCGATGTGCTGCAACTCTGCTCGCTCGTCAGCTTTTATCTTCGTTAAGCGCGTTGCCTCATCTTTTTTTCTTTGCGCCGCTTCCGCTGCCGCTTTCGCAATCGCCTCCTCGGCTTCACGGGCTTTTTTTCGATCTTCACCTTCCATCGCTGATTCGGCCAGCATCCGCTGCCGAGCAAGCAAAATAGAAAGGTCCCCCGCTTTTCCTTTTGTAGCTGGATCTTCTGTGCCCGCGGCCACGCTGCCCGCGCCGACCAGGTCTTCGAGTACGTGTTCCCGGCGATGCGCATCCCCCTCCATGGCTTGGCTGGCAAGGGCACGTAGTGCAACAATATTTGGTTGAGCTGCTGTGGGTTGTGCTGAAAGTGGCGCAGGAGGTGGTGTGCTGGATGCTACTGGGTTGGCCGGTGTTTGTTGTGGGGTGAGAACGTCTGGCATTAACTAGTTTTAGGAGTCGCTAAGTTTTTTATCGCTGCATCTGCATCGCGGATCGATTTCTTAAGGGCATCTTCATCGCTTAAGATTTTTCTGTATTCATTACCGAGGGCATCCATCGAGGTCTTCAATTGTTCAATCTGTTTTTCAAACGCCCACTTCTGTTCCTCGGCATGGTGCCGACGTTCCTGGATGGTCCAACGTTTTTGTTCTACTTCTTGGATTTTGGCAGCGGGCACACCGGGAGTGCTCACCGCCACGGCCTCGTCTTGCTCTATCTTGCGTTCTTCATCTTCGGCCGCCTTCTCTTCTGCTTTAATCGGCTGCACTTGGTTCTCCAGGGGCTGTTTCTGGTTGTTGTATTTAATCCACTCAATTTCAAATGCTTCTTTGTGTTTGGTGAGCTCGCGCACTTTCACTTCGAGTTGTGTTTTCTCAAACTCGAGCTTGGCGCGCATCTCCTCCTCTTTCTTCTTCTGCTCCTCGAGCTCGCGTTGGCGCTTTCCCGCTTCGCCTTCCATGGCGAGCATGGCTTGGCGCTTCAGCTCTTCTTCACTGATCGTCTGCTCCGCGACCGTTTGCCCGAGGGTGAACATGGGAGTAAGAGCGGGTGCGGGCACTATGAGGGGAGTTGGCGCACTCATGGCGGTCGCCGCTGCATTGACAGGTGCGGCTGTGGGCGTTCCCTGGGGAGCTACTCCATACACGGGAGTTTGCAAAGGTTCGGGTGCTCCTGGTAGGGTCGCTATTGGAAAGGGCTGCGCCTGCGTGAGTGCAGATACCGCAGGTGTGACTGATGCCGCTGGTTGAGCGGGGTCAATGGGCTGCTGTTGTTGATTTTGGGGAGGCATAGAGAAAAACCTTGGAATGATTCTTTATAGTATACCCTCGCGACGAAACTTTCCAAAGGACTATGTGGACACTATGGTATGAAAAAACACACCCAGCTTGGGGTGTGTCGCGACCATTGATCGCAGTGCAGGCGGGCCGTATACCTGCCGCTGCTCAGGATGAAGTTCGCTAGCCTCCCACCATGACGAGCCCTTGGACTGGCTGCGGCTGAACATCGTCAACGAGTTGAACCGAACCGTGTCCATGTCGCGACCCATTTTTCTCATGTTCTGCAAAAAGCTCCAAGTTGTTGCGGGCCGCGGTGGCTTGCGCAGCTCTTTCCTCCACTTTTTTCTTGAGGTTAGCCTTGAGAACGTCCATAGTTTCTCCAGCCGCTTCAAGGCGCCAGCAGCAGGAGCGGCCGTAGAAGCCGTCTTCGGTTGGGCGCACTTCCACCAGCCCCATGTACACCAGGAATTTCTTACCAGGTGGGCAATCTCTATTTGCCATTCCCCAGCTCCTTTCTCGCTTTAGCGAGGTTGCGGTCGCTCCAGATTGTCTTCGTCGATAGCTTTTGCCAATCCATAGCTAAGAATAGGCGAGAGCGCGCGCATTGTCAAAAGCAGTAGCGAGAGGTAGCGATAAATGCAGGGATAAAATTAGTCTAACTTCTGTGACGATCGTTACGGCTATTAGACTAACTATTTTTCAACCCTGGAGTGCTCTGGGAGGCTCATACGACCCACGTCGAGATCCAACCTCGGTTGTATCTACCGAGGTTGGATCTCGGGGGTTTAGCTAGTTTTCATTTAACAACACTTTTTGTAATGTGCCGTTTTTTAAATGTGCAAAGGATGCGGTGAGGCTGGTGACGTCTCCATTCATGTCGAAGCCGTAGGTCCCGATGACACCACTGTAGCTTTTGAGTGTATACAGATAGTCACGAATCTTCTCGGTGTCTTCTCCATACAGTATTAGCGCATCTCGAAGGATATAGACGTCGTCGTACGAGGCGCCAGCGCTATAGGGGTAGCTTGGTTTTTTCCCAAAACGAGCTGTGTATTTCCGAAGGAATGTTGCTCCACGGGAACTGTCGGCAACTATCGGAGTGTCGACGAAGAGCGTTCCGTCTACTGCCGCCCCCGATGCAATGTAATCATCGCCAGTAAAGTACACGACGTAGAATTGAGCGTTACTGCCGAGCTCGCGCGTTTGTGCTGCCATGCGGGCAGCTCCGCCTCCTGCTTGAGTATTCAAGAAGAGTGCTTCCGGTTTGTTCTGGAGCACTTTTGTGAGCGCGGAGCGAAAGTCCGTCGTGTTGGGTGGTACTACTTCGTCGCCGATCACGCGTCCACCTTGATTTTGAAAAGCCGCCGCGAACGCTTCACGGATCCCTTGGGAGTACTCGGTGTTTTCGCTCACAACTGCAATTGCCTTGTGATCGCGCGCTACCAGTCGTGCGAGCTCCGCCCCGATAAAGCTGTCGCTTGGAGTGTTGCGGAAGACGTAGTCTCCCAGTTCCGAAATCTTTGGATTCGAGGCGTACGGTGAAATAGTCACCACTTTGGCGGCATTGGTGATAGGCGCGTAGCCAAACACTTCACCACTGCAGGGCCCGGCCACCATCATTTTCACACGGTCCACGGCCACGAGCTTCTGCGCAGCCGAGGCGGCGTCTTTACCAGCACACTTCCCGTCTTCATATACGACCTGCAGTGGTCGGCCGTTAACACCGCCCTCTGCATTGATCTCTTCTACGGCGAGCATCACTCCGCCCCGACTTGACTCCCCGTAGGCAGCTGCGTCACCCGAGAGTGCCCCGATAAAGCCTATAGTAATAGGGGTGGTTGGCTGTGGTGCGGGTCGAAATGTGTATACGAGCGTGCCTATCGCTACAATGATAAGTACGCCAAAGATCCATTTGGTAGTGTTCATATGTACATGTATTGATTGGTATGCCCCTACAGTAAAAGAGCTTGACGGGAATTGCAAAAAAGAGGATCATTGGTGTAAGTAAAATATACGACGATATGAAACAACCTCCGAAGACTGAGCTGTTTGAGGTGTTTGAGAAGTTTGGATTGTCCAAGCGGGCCGGGCTCGTCTATATCGCCCTCTTGCGCCAGGACTCCATGCGCGCAGCGGAAATAATTCGCACAACAGGGATACCTCGACAGCTCGTGTACGAAGCACTCCAGGAGTTGGAGCACTTTGGGTTCGTAACACGCGCACCCGTCGGTAAGCAGCGGTACGCCTACTCCCCTACTTCTCCCGACATATTGCGTGATCTTGCGGACAAGCAGGTGGCTCGCATCGAGAAATTAATTCCCTTCCTCCATAGTCTGCGGGGCACTGCGCGGGCCAAAAGTGAGATCTCGGTGCAGTTGATTACCGGGTGGCCCGCTATTCGTGCTTACTGGCGGGAATTTGGTATGAACAAAATGACGAAGGAGGTTGTGGACGTCTCCATATGCTCTATTGATGAATGGTACAAGGCCGACTACGACTTTGTGGAGAAATTCTGGGAACCAAATAAGATTAAGAAGGGCATCCGCACGCGCCTCATTGCGACCACGAGCTGGATAGCAGATCTACAACGCAAGCACCCCAATTATGACGTGCGTATTTTGCCGCGCGACGAAGTGTTCCATGGCGACATTACTGTCTATGGGGATACGGTGCACTTCCTCACTCTTGAGAAGAAGGAGATTCACATGGTGGTCATTGTCTCCCACGAAATTGCGAAAACAAATATGCAACTCTTCGAAATCCTCTGGAAAAAAGCCGGATGATTTTTCTCTGTGTTTCCTAACACCTACCCGCCCGAACGTACCGTTCGGTACGGGCGGGAAGCCTAGCGCCTAATGCCTAGCCTGATACTACTCCTGCTTTAATTCAATATAGGCCACGGTGTGGTGGTCGAGGGCGGTGAGTGACTGGGCCACGCGGTCGTTCAAAGGAAAATCTAAAAGTGTTCTCGCCCGCTCAAGCGGGGCAAATCGGTACTGCTCGAACGCTTTTTCTTGCAAGTGAATCTCCTCGATCTGCTCGGGAGTGAGGATGCCGCCGAAGAAGATGAAGTGAATGGACTCGTAGCGTTCGTTCTCGTCGGAGCGGCGCAAGCTGTGGGTGACGCCGATAAGCGTAGGCTCGACGATCGTGATACCCACCTCTTCTTTGGTTTTTCGCACACACCCTTCCTTAGGGGATTCCATCGGTAGCAAGACCCCGCCGGGGATAAGCCAGCCCTCGCGGTAACTCGGCTTCATGATCAAAATTTCTTTCTGTTCGTTTTCGAGGACACAGGCGGCGCCGACAACTTTCTTATGCAACGATTCGATGTAAGAAATTTGCGGCATAATTATTTCTGGATCAACCACTCGACACTGTGTCGTGTGGGGAGAGTATGTACCTCTTCGTACATTTGTTTACCCTAGCTTTGCCTCCATGTTTCATGGCTTTATTGTACGTTGGTGGCCCTGGAAGTCAATTATGTGGCAGAACTCATAGCGAATAATAACCACGGTGACTGAAATACTCATACATCAAGCCGTTTGGCTACTGCGCACCCCGATATGCTACTGCGGCGATTCGTAGACCACCTCGGCGTACCGCCGAGTACGCAGTCGGTGGTCTACTCTCGCCTCGTTACGCATCTCGGGGTGCTCGTGACGCCATTATTATTCGCTATGAGTTCGTACTTACATGTTGAGCAGAGAGCTGTAGCTCGGGGCGGGGGCTTGGGATAGCTGCTTCTATGGCGTCGATAACATGCAGCCGCGCTTTCTTGGCAGCAGCAAACGCTTCCTCGAGAATCGCCAAAGGAATCCCGTCCACCTTCACATCCATCTGGATGGCCGTAATCCCCTCGCGGGTACCGGCAACCTTGAAGTCCATATCCCCATGCTCATCCTCCGGCCCTTGGATATCAGTGAGTAGTTTGTAGTGAGTAGTTTGTAGTTTGGGATCCTGAATCTCTTTGGAAATTGGAAATTGGAACTTGGAACTTTTTTCCATCATGAGCCCTATAGAAATTCCCGCAGTCGGCCTGGTAATAGGCACTCCTCCATCCATGAGCGCCAGTGTACTCGCGCACACGGCTGCCATGGAGGTGGAGCCGTTTGAGGCGAGTGATTCTGACACCACGCGAATAGTATAGGGAAACTGTTCTCTCGACGGCAGGGTGACCCGTAGCGCCTTCTCGACGAGGGCCCCGTGTCCAATCATGCGGCGGTTTGGGCCACCCATCTTCCCCGTTTCGCCAGCAGAAAAGGGCGCGAAGTTGTAGTGATGCATGAAGTGTTTGCGGTAGGTCACCTCGGCACCCTCAAGTTGGAGTGAGTCTCTCGGTCCACCGAGAGTGAGGACAGATAGAACGTGGGTCCCGCCGCGGTAGAAGAGGCCAGAGCCGTGTACTACGGAAGAGAATCCTCCTGCTTGCGCATAGAGTGGGCGCACTTCATCCACCGCTCGACCATCAGCCCGTTTGTTCTCACCTACGGCTCCTTCGTGGAGACAAGTGCCAACCGCTTCGTCGAAGTGTGCCCCGAGCGTTGGATAGGATGCTTCAGGGAATTTCTTTCGAGCACTGGACACCCACTCTTCCTTTAGTGCTTCAATCGCTTTTTTGCCTGACGTGCCAGAGAAAACTGCCGTATCCAACCGAGGTTGGATCTCGGTTACGAAGAATTCTGCGACTTCGCTACTCACGGTTTCGGTAGCAACTACCGTTTTGGGTTTACCTATCGCTTGCACAATCTCGTGCTGCCAAGCTTCGAGTTGCGCGGTCACCACGAGCGCCTGGCGCAGGGCCTCTTCGATGTCGGCCTCACTCGCCTCATGTGATCCCGCTTCGATCATGTTCACACTACCTCCCTTTGCACACACAAGCATCTCCAGTGGCGTGTTTTCGCGTTCTGTGTGCGTGGGATTCACCACCCACTGATTGGAATTGGAAACGGTGTCTGACACCGTTTCTTTGTTTGCGCAGATGCGCACGGCACTCACAGGTCCATCCCAAGGGATATCAGAAACAGAGAGAGCAAGCGACGCCCCAATAACACCAAGAATGTCGGGGTCGTTTTCGTTGTCGATGGAGAGGGTGGTTATGACCACCTGAATTTCGTTGCGGATCTTTTGATTGAATAGGGGTCGGATAGTGCGATCAATAGCGCGTGCGGAGAGCGTTGCTTCTTCCGAAGGTTTGCCCTCGCGGCGCATATATTGGCCGCCGAGGATTTGCCCAGAAGCATAGAAGCGTTCTTCGTACTCAACGGTGAGAGGAAAAAAATTAGTCCCCTCTTTTTTATGAGGAGACATAACTGCGGTAACAAGCACCGTCGTATCCCCGAGTCGCATCAGCACCGACCCATTCGCTTGGTCGGCCATATCGGTAAAGATAGCACTAATCTTTCTGGCCGTTAAACCGCTTTCGGTGGTCGGACGACCATCTACTGATGGTGTGGTTTGAAGACTGAGTGAGAATTCTCTTTTTTGCATGCAGACTATTGGGGGCGAATAGTTTTTGGGTTACTCCTGCGCTTGAAGGGCGGTCGCACGGAGAAGACGTAGCGTTCTGGTTGCTCACAAAGGTCGATGAAGTCGTCTGCCGCTTCCTTGAGTTTCCCAGAAGCACTTTTGCCAAAAGCGATGACCTCTGCTTGTACCCCCATGTTTTCCTTTAAATACGTCAGCAGCGGCACATAGTCGCCATCGCCAGAGACGATCACCACGGCGTCGAGTTTTGGTGCAAGTTTAATAGCGTCGACAGAGATGCCCACATCCCAATCTGCTTTCTTGGCTCCCCCGTAAAATATTTGCAGGTCTTTTGTCTTCGTTTCGATCCCCATCTTTTCTAACGCCTCGAAGAAACTCTTCTCTTCACCACTTTCGGTGGAAATAACATATGCGATGGCGCGAATGAGTTGGCGGCCGGCGAGCGCATCTTCAAGGATCGCTCCGAAATTGACGCGTGCATTGTAGAGATTGCGAGCACTGTGATACAGGTTGGCTGTATCGATGAATACTCCGACGCGCTGATTTTTGTGTTTGATGATGGACATGGAAATTCAGTAGTTAGCAGCTAGTAGTTTGTAGTTTGTAGTTTGTAGAAAACCGGACCCATACTAACTACCGTCTACAATCTACCAACTACTCTTATATTACATCAGTATACCAGAAAAAAATCCCACCGCTTGGGTGAGATCTCTTCCTTACTTCAATCCCAGCTTTTTTATCACTTTCTCGTATGCGGTCGGTTGGTTCTTCTGGAGGTACTTGAGGTGCGTGCGGCGGTCGGCTACCATTTGCAGTAATCCGCGGCGGGAGTGCGAGTCCTTCTTGTTTTTCTTCAAATGTTTGGTCAGGTCAGTGATGCGTTGGGACAAAATCCCCACTTGTACCGCCGAAGAACCCGTGTCCGTCTTGTGTACTTGCACCGTCTCAATCAGCTCCCCTTTTTTCTTCTTTGATAACATGATGGCTACAATAATAACATAATGGCTCTAATCAAGCAAACCGGCCCTAAATGGACCGTCCTCACGAAAGTGGGGATCCAGGTCTCGGTGTAATACCGGCGGAGGCCGGTATCTAGATTTTTTCGTCTTTGCGAGTAATCGAAGCCCGCCCGTACCGAACGGTACGTTCGGGCGGGCAATCCAGTGTTGCATGCTATAGTTTTTCCCCTATCAAAACCATCAATAAAATGACTTTGATAGGGGCCGAACTGCGCCCCTAAAGTTGGGGCCGCGTTCGGCGGCGCCTGGTAGATCGTCGGCCTATTCGGAGCCCGGCCACTTCATGAAGTCCCCCCACCCCTCGCACTTGGTGGGGTTCTGGCAGGTGAGGACATAGCCGTCCTCCTCCTTGCGCAGGATGATCGCCGGGACCTTGGGGTCCAGTCTGCTGAAGACCGTGGGGCGCAGGCCCTGGGGCTCCATCAGGATCACGAGCGCCTGGATCAGCTCCTTTTCGATCATCTGGATCATGATGCTGAAGATGCTTCTCAGCTCGTTGCTGTGGGCGATGAAGACGTCCCTGTCCTCGAGCTGGGGCCGCGACGACTCCACTTCCGGCATCTTGCCCTTCACGATGAAGCGCGGAGCGTTACCTCCGTCGATCACGGTGAGAATCGTCCCGTCGAAGTCGATGACGGACGCTTGCACCGACATGCCGGGGAACGCGGTGATGGGCACTGCCACTCCACTCACGAATTCCCTGATGGCTTCGCGCCACGGCAGCTCCTCGCCGTTTATTTTTGCTATCAAACTCTTCACTTCGAATCGCCTCCTAAAGCACACCCTTGCGCATGTGCCTGTTGTAATTCCAGTTAACCTAGTATGTAACCTCTGTTCCAGCGTTTGAACCCTAAAATAAGGCTCAAACGTTGGAACAAAGGCAGTGCTTGTTGCTAACAGATAGACTAGCAAGCATGTAGACAAAAGTCAATATGCGTGTCTTCGTAATTTTCCTCACAAAGTTAACAGGGCACAAAGTCGGTGATGTCAACAAATTCCAACGATCGTAGGAGTTTGTTGACATTGAACTTGTTCGTTTTGCCACTTTCAGTGTGACACATGTAATGCCTCGTTGACACCGCTCGTCTCCACATATAAGATAGATATGTATCAGATATATCACAAAACCTATGGCCATCGTCAATTTTACCATTCCAAAAACACTTGATCTGCGTGTGAAGAAGGCGGTACGGGAACGGGGCTTTGCCAGCCGAGCGGAATTTTTCCGCGTTGCCGCTATCCAGTCGCTTGATCGGCAGTCTGCAAAGGAGATTGATTGGGACAGCTTTCCCACCTTCCAGCTCAAGGGCAAGGCAGCCCTGCGGGCTGATAAGATGGTGAAGGATGCGATGAATGAGTATAAGGCGGGAAAAACTCGGACCATCAAGTCTCTGGCTGATCTTGATTAGCCATGGAAATACGGACGAGCCCAAAATTCGAGCGTCAGTACAAAAAGTTACCCCTTGAGCTCAAAGATAAAGCAAAAGAGGCAGAAGCAAAGTTTCGAGCAAATCCTTTTGACGCTCGCCTCGATACGCATAAGCTTCACGGGAAAGAGGCACCACACTGGGCATTTTCTATCACTAGGAAATACCGTGTAAAATTTCTGTCTTTGGGAAACGGAGAGGTGATGTTTGTTGAGGTTGGTACACACGACGGGGTGTATCGGTAAGGCGAAGAAAATGGGCCCAGAAACATCTCCGCGCTGTGGTGCATTTCTAGTTTTCTTTTCTCCCTATCCTTCTCCCTCCTCGCAAAAAGATCTTCGCAAAAATCACTTTGGTTGGAGGGCGACCGGGGTCGCCCTGGTTAGAGATGTACGATGGGATTCACTATGTGTTCAGCGAGTTCGAGCGCCAGCCCGTGTAGCGTCTGAATCTGCTCGAAGATGAGAAGCCGGAGCTCCCTTGTCCGCGCAGCATCGAGCGCTTCGAGCGCCCGCTCTGCCACCTGAAGATAGCCTCGCTCTCTCTCACTCACTCCTGCCTCTCTCCTTGCCAGGTAGAGGAAGTCACGGAGTGCTTCAGCAAATTGATTGGCAGTGACCGCGCCGCCAATGAAGGGTTCGCAGAGTTGGGCAAGCACGTCCCATTGAATGACCACCAAGCACCTTCTTTCCATGGCGCAGTTTCACCTTCTCGGTTTGCTGCTAATCTCCGACGCTTTTGATGTTCGCGACGGGAACCCAATCGTCGTTGCCACTACTTCGCTCTTCGAGCCAGACTGTTGCATTATCTGGGTTTAGGCAGTGTATCTCTGCACGCTCTCCATCGATGAGCTTGACCTCGAGAGCCGGGTGTAGGCCATACCCTGCCGTTCTCCGGTCCCACGTCAAACTAACGTGGCGTCGCTTGGTGAGCTCACACAACAATTCTCCTAGTTTCATCCAAGTCCTCCGTTCGTACCATATAGTGTTCTCGTGTCCTCCCCGCTTGATGCTACTGGTTATCGAGAAGATTGCAACCCTACCTTGAATTATGAAGCTCCTCCCCGTATGTCATCCCGGCGTAGGCCGGGATCCAGGTTAACCCTTATGTCTGGTTCCCGGCCTACGCCGGGATGACACAAATGCGAGTTTCGTAATTCTAAAGAACCCTAGCAAAACTGTCGCTCTTTTCAGGTCTACACCTTTGCTAGGGGGCGAACTGCGAGCCCCTTCCTATGAAGTTGCTGCGTTCGCCACTGGCGCACTAGTTGGGGTAGTAACGCGCCGCCGTTTCTGGGCTGATAATTGGTATCCTCGAAGACATTTCGAGAAGCCGGATTGTCGTCTCGTACCACCCTGTGTGGCCGAGTGCGAGCGTGTCTGCCCCTGTAAGAGTCGGCTCCTCGCCATCATTTTCTTGATTCACCGAGATCACTCCTTGTTTGTTGTAAGCTAGTCCTAGTTCAACCTGTGACTTAGATCATCATGTCACAGTAGGAATAGGCGACGACACCGAAAAACAGGGCGGCTAGGAGCAGTATGAGCAAGTCATAGCCTGCCTCTGATCTCCAGCTGCCGGGGTTGTTTTCCGGAATAGGCACGTTTTCCTGTTCCAGTAAACGCACAACAACTTTCATCCGAAGTCGATCTTTCACAAAGTCCCTCCTTGTCCAGCAACATACTACCTCACTTGAACGCGAATGGAAATAGAGCGTCTACATCTTTTCTCTCGGCATAAGCTCCCACAAGATATCAAAGAGGCATTGGAAGATGTCGACCATGCCGGGAATTTCGATGAGCACGGCTAGTCCGCTTAGCTTGTAGTTCACCACGAGAATTTTGTCGGCATAGATGTCGATAGTACTTTTGAATGTGTACCCAGGCGGAAGGAACCGACAGTCCCGTAGCAAGGCTTTTCCTGGCGGATTTACCGCGCGAGACTGGTCGGTGAGGAGGAGTCGGGTCTTGATGTTCGCTCGCGCTCGGTCTTTGCGATATGCGATGAAGAAGTCGGTATTCAACTGCTCCCACCCCGCGGCATCGCCGATAATGCAGTACGTTTTTCCGCGATTTTCGTCGAGGACGTCTTTGTAGAAGCGCTGGAGTTCAGGCAAGGTTTCTATATAGCGAATCCCTCCCCCGCTCGCCTGTGTGTCTGCGAGGTTCATGAGCGCTGGGATGACTGTTTCGAATCCCTTGATACGCCTCTCAAAATAGCGGAGCAGCTTGGTCGGCCGTTCCGCGTGGTAGAAGCGTTTATATTTCTTGATGGTAATGCCCGCGAACCCCTTGCGCGTGAGTGCGTTCAAGAGTGGGTAGATAGCGGTGCGCTGGAAGCCACTTACTGCTGCCACCTCGCTCGCCGGAGCCTCCCCTATCTTGAGAAGTGCCAAATACACCCGCGCCTCTTCGTCGCGTAGGCCGAGGTCAGTGAGATGGTTCAAATACTGCATGGAGGTGTAAATAATTTACAACACTAGCCTAAGATACTAGAAGTACGAAGTGAAATAAGGGCATTATAGCTAGCTATAGTTGTGCAGATTATACATTATCACAGTAGCTATGTAAAGTTAACCTCATCAGTGTAACCACATACATCTATGCAAAGTTCCACAAAAGTTATAGCAGTACTCATCGCCGTGGCGATACTGGTCTTTATCGGAGTCACGAGGGCGAAGCAGCCTGTTTCGATTGAACCCGTCCGCATCGGCGCCCTCCTCCCGCTCACGGGCGGTCTGGCTTCGTACGGCGAGCCAGCGCAAAAGATGATGATTCTCGCTATGGACGAGGTCAATGCTACGGGTGGTATCCATGGCCAGAGGCTCGAGGTATTGTTCCAAGACCATATGTGTAAACCCGCGGAAGCGGTCTCGGCTTTTCAGCAGCTGTCTGCCACGGGCATCAAAATCTTTACCTCAGCGGCATGCAGCGGCATCGTGCTCGCCGTCGCCCCCCAGTTACCGGCCCACGACGCGCTTTTGCTCGGTACCATTGTTACGACGCCAAAAGTCACCGGAGTTTCACCCTTCGTATTTCGCAATTGGGCTTCAGATCGCACTGAAGCCAAGCTGTTTGCCGATGAAATAGTGAAACGTGGAGCCAAAAAGGTGGCGGTGCTTTACGAAGAGACCGATTATGCCAAGGGCTTGAAGCTTTCCCTTGAGGAATTCCTGCAAAACACAGGAAGTACCGTTGTGAGTGGGTCGTTTAAGACGGGTGACACCGATGTGCGTTCCCAACTCGTGAAACTCCAGGCTATCGAGCCCGACGTACTCTTTCTGAGCCCGCAGTCAGTCACCTCAGGTGACATCATTTTGGGTCAACTCGAGAAGCTACCAAGTTTCCGCCCCTTCCTCATCGTGAACGACAATATAGCCAAGTCGACAGAGCTTTTGGCGAAGTACCCGGTCCTGCTCGAAGGAGCTATCAGTGGTGACTACATCCTCGAAGATACTCCAGTCGCTCAAGCTATCCTCGCTCGCTACAAAGCAACGTACGGTACGGACTGCTCGCCAACGAATATTTGTGTGGGTGTGTACGATGCCATCCAGTTGCTGGCAGCAGCTGCGAAGCACGTAGGTGCTGATACCAAGGCAATACAGAAGTATCTCTCTACTGTTACCTACGCAGGCGCAAGCGGAGAAATTAGTTTCGATGTCCGCAATGACCGCGCTCACGCTGTGTATCAGCTGCTTACCATAAAGGACAAGACAGCAATTCCTCTACGCTAGCGACTTGTCCACAGGCTCTGTTGCAATCTGTTCTGTGTCCTTTATACTGTCCTATAGATACAGGTCATTCCATCAGTGGATCGTATGGGTAGCAACAGATGCAAGTCCGACTCGCAAGAGACGTGATACAGAGTATGTTGCTTGAGGCGAAGTGGTTTCTTGTAGCGATCGGCCCTAGTGAAGGAAGGAGAAGTAATTCTCATTTCTGGAAGCAAAGCTGATGCCGAGGTTTCTAATTATTAAAACCTTGCAGACGAGAAACAAACGCCGCTCACTATGAAGTGCAGATATACATCGCACTCGTGAGGCAGGAGCCTAAGAATATACTCTCTCCCCGTTACCTCCCCGATCACCTATTTGCTCCCTCGAGGAGCAAAAGGCGGCAGCGTTTAGTGGTTAAGTTGTGGCAACCACGGCCCATATCTTAACCACCGACCCCTGCCGCCTTTTTTGTTGTATGAAGACTGTCCTCTGGCGCATTACATCCGAGGACAGTCTTCTGGGCATTTTTCCAATCTGCTTAGAAATAAGTTAAAATAACACCAAGCTATAACACAAACATATGACCAACGAAAAAAAGATTGAGTGGGTGTTGCGGGTGGCGGTAGCTGGTGAGTTTTTGGGACACGGCGTGCTTGCGGTTCTTGGCAAGCAGCAGTGGACTCTATGGATCAGTCGGATGACGGGAGCTGATACAGTACTCGCAGCTCAACTTTTGTTACTCGTCGGGTTATTTGATGTTCTCATTGCTGTAGTAGTTCTGCTAAGGCCTATTCGCGCGGCGTTGCTCTGGGCCACCTTCTGGGGTTTCTGGACTGCTTTAGTCCGCCCTCTCATGGGTGAATCGATTTGGGATTTTATAGAACGTTTTGCAAACTGGGGTGCACCGCTCGCCCTCCTGCTTCTTCTCGGCTGGCCCAAAAGCTGGAAAGAATGGTGGCGGTAAATCTCGCAAAACTAAATGAGAGAGAGTACTCTTTTTGCTAGCGCGTACATCAAAAGTGGTGAACCGTTCGGCACTCTGCGTATCGAAAGATAAGCATCGTACCCGAGAGGTTCACCAACGAAGGAGAAATCGGGCCGTCGCTGTCCGGAGTTCGGGGGACGATGCAAGCTATGGTCCTCGCCCGACTGGCACGAACACAAACCGCGTGTTGTTGCGTGAAGCAACCAGAGGGGCTGTCCGACCATTGAGAGTGTGGCGAACAGTTCCTCTGTAAACCCTAAGGCCGGGGTTTCGCCCATCAAGGCCCATAGGATGGTGCGAGTAGCGGTGTCTGCCACCACTGGCCCGACGTTCCCACGATGGATCCCAACGGGGTGAACCTCTCCTTCACCCAAAATCAAAATGGCGCTGACTCGAAAGGGCAGCGCCATTACCAACGGCAGATTTTTAAAAGCCGATGTGTTAAGCTTCCCAATTATGGAACTACAACAATTACAAAATCGAGCTCTTGAGGTTCGTGAGCAATACACAGAATACGAGTGCCGTTTTACGAAAGAATGGTCGAACTTGAATATTATGGATGGCTTTGTCGGTGATGTTGGTGATTTGATGAAATTAGTGATGGCCAAAGAAGGCTTGCGGAAGATTGATGATGTTGATGCAAAGCTCGCTCATGAGTTAGCAGATTGCTTGTGGTGCGTCTTCGTGTTGGCCAAAAAATACAATGTAGACTTAGAAAAAGAGTTTCTTGCAACAATGAGCCAGCTCGAAAAAGGTATTCAGAAAAAGCTTAGTGCTTGAGGCGCAGTTCGTGAACGGTTATCTCCCCCGTCTGCAATCCTGATGTTGAAGTAGTGCGGAAGGTAGTCTCTACCTTGAAGCCGTGTTTCGGCCCTTGTATCACAGGATCATTCGTCTTTCCGGCCTTGCTGTAGAACGGCATCATAATGACCCCATTCTTTTTTAAATAGTTTGGTGCTTGGGCAAGAAATCGGCCCACGAGTTCACCGTCATTGAGCATGCTTGCATCGATGGTGTCTCCCGCCTTGGGCTTGTCGCCGAAAAAGGGTTGATTAAAGACAATGAGGTCAGCCTTCTCGTGGATGTTTTCGAAGAGATTACCTCGTACTATCTGAATTCTTTTACTTCTGTCTTTGCGAGGTACTCCGAAGTAATCCAGGTGCCGTTTCCTTTTGTAAGTCATATAGTTTGATGTTTTTCTCAGTGTTGTGAACTGCTTGCACTGAGATGTCGCTCATAATGACTCGTTTAGCCCCACCAAGCGCCATCACAATGCCGAGTATCCCTGTTCCTGTGCCCATGTCGATTGCTGTTCTCCCCGCAAACAATCGAACATTGTTGTAGAAAAGATAACTTGCGTGATACCGAGCCGATACAGTGGCAGGGTTCCATACTCCCCTCTCAACGAGAAATTTTATCAGTGATTCCCCGTGTCCAGAGAGTGGAATCTCCTCAGTATGTGTTCGATGTTGTTGCGAACGCCACTGCTTGCGAATCTGCTTGCGCTGCTCTCTGTTGAGTTTTGGTAATGAAGATAGCTTTTCCATAATTTTGGCAAAAAGAAAGCCGGGCGACGCCTCGCCCGGCGCGTTCACTGCTGAACGTATTGCGATCCCTTGTGATGTGCCTATGCCCCGCATGTGTCATCCCGTGCTAGACACGGGATCCAGGTTCTGGCTCCGGCTGCCCTCCTCGATCCGATCGATTATGGGTGCGAGCTCCTGAGGTGTTACTCCGAACAACTGGTGGCGCACGATCCGCTCCTCCTTGAGTGTTGCATCCACTATTCCACCAGTAGTGCTCAGATAGTCGAGCAATAGCTCCTTTGCGCGAGCGATCTGATCGAGGTATCCCTGCACGGTCATGATGGTGTAGATAATCCCGGCCTGCTCCATATAGGCTCCGAACATGCCGGCCTCAAGCAGTGCTTTCGTGATCCGTGCGTCGGATTTCTCTCGGTCGTACACGAGGTGCAGCTCGCTCTGTCTGAACTGTTCTCCGTTGCCGCCATGGAGTCGTCTGCTCACGAATTTCCACGGCGGTGGATGGAACACTCCATTGCTTTCGGGTACAAACTGGTCGGTCGCCACCCACTCACCCTCAAAGTAGCCACGAAAGTTGGAGAAAGTGCGTGCGAGCGTGAGCAGCTCGTTCCACTTTTCTTGGAACTTGGTGCCTGAGTCGATCCACCAACTCACATGTGCTGCAGGTGCGTAGCTCGGGTACCCTTCAGGCTGTCCACAGAATTCCTGCATGACGAAGCCGAAATGATTACCGAGCATTTCCGCCCGCAGTTCCTGGAAGTTTTCCCAGCCGTCCATGTGGATATGGAAGACACCAGGGAAAGTTTCTCGCATACGGTCCTCCTTTTCGAACCCTTGTCAGACTACTCCCCCAGCTTATGGATGTCATATCTGTTGTCATAAGTTGCTATATACATAGAATAGTGCTTTAAATATAGGGTATAGAGTTGTCATAAACAGTGACATAATGAAGGAAAATAAGCTTACCAAGACATTAGAGAGTTTGGGGCTCAGCGCAAATGAAGCCGCGGTGTATTTGGCTTCCCTCTCACTTGGCCCTACCACCGTGCTCAAGCTTGCCCGAGCTGCTGGCATGAAGCGGCCGACGGTGTACGTCGTGCTCGAAAGTTTGAAACAGAAGGGGTTGATGCTGGTCGAGCTCCGTGGCTTCAAACAGCTCTATGCTGCCGAGACTCCGGAGAAGCTCGAAGTCGTGCTCGATGAACGACGCAACAAACTCCTGCGTGATCTCCCTGAGTTCATGGGCCTCTATAACTTGAAAGGGGGTGAGAGTTACATTAAGTATCACGAAGGGCTTGAGGCCGTGAAATCGGTGTACGAAAGTATGATTCGTGACATTCGTCCGCACGAAGATTACATCGTCGTCTCTCATTTTGAACCTGTGGTGAATCTCGACAAAGATTACTTTAACGATTTCTTTCGTCGGCGCGGGAAATTAAATATCAACATCCGCTTACTCGTGCAAGACTCCCCCATGGCGCGCGAATATCAAAAGTTGCAGCGTCAGATGAACATGCAGGTCAAGATTTTCCCCAAGAACACCTCCTTGGTCACCAACCTCGTCGTCACGCCTGAGCGGGCCATGGTGCACCACCTTCGCGAACCCGTCTTTGCTATCGTGATCGAGAACCAAAGCATCATCCAAATGCACCAGCAGCTCTTCGAAATCATGTGGAACTCGATCGAGTAGATCATCCACCTCACGTAGCAAAAGACAGTATAACAGCTATAGCTGTTATACTGTCTTTTGCTACGTGAGGTTTTTAAAGCGAACCAGTTAGAGAATACCATCGATGGTTTCTGATGAAGCAAGTTATGCACTTTCGTTCACTTTTCATACTTCGCAGAGCTTCTATACTACAGAGTATGAAAAAAGAAAAAATCGCCCTGTTTGAGGGGAAGCAGATCAGGCGGCACTGGAATGAAAAGGAGGAGAAGTGGTATTTCTCAGTGGTCGATGTGGTGGCCAGCCTTTCGGATAGTGTTGATCCACGAAAATACTGGAATAAGCTGGCGCAGCGCCTAAAAGAAGAAGGGAGTGAAGTGGTGACAAATTGTCACCGGTTGAAGATGGTTGCAGAAGACGGAAAGCAGCGAGAAACTGACGTGGCCGATACCGAAGTCATGCTGCGTCTCATCCAGTCTATCCCGTCGCCCAACGCCGAGCCGTTTAAGCTTTGGCTCGCCCGTGTGGGGTATGAGCGTATTGAGGAAACCCACGACCCCGAGCTTGCCATCAACCGTGCCTTGAACACGTATCTGAAGAAAGGCTACAGCGAGTCGTGGATCAATCAGCGCTTGAAGAGCATTGAAATACGCAAAGCCCTCACCGATGAATGGGAGAAGCGTGGTGTAAAGAAAGGCGACGAGTTTGCAATTTTGACCGACGACATTACCCTCGCCTGGGCCGGTATGCACACGCGAGAGTACAAGAATTTCAAAGGTTTAAAGAAGGACAGTCTCCGGGATAACATGACAAACCTTGAGTTGGTCTTGAATATGCTCGGAGAAACAGCCACCACAGAGATTTCCGAGACACGCGAACCCAAAAACTTGAGCGAAAACCGTAAGGTTGCCCGCGAAGGTGGCTCCATCGCTGGCAACGCCCGCCGCGAGCTAGAGGCGAAGACTGGCAAACGCGCCGTCAGTCCCGCTCGTTTCAAGGGCTCAAACCAGAAACAACTCCCGATTACCCATACGGTTCGTCTGCGCGGTCTTGGAAAAGAGGTGTGGAAGGCGCTCGGTGGTGGCGAGAAGTATCTCGAAAACGAGCGAAATTCATGGGACAAGTAATAGCCCTCGACACTTCGCTGTTTGTGTATCAACTTGAAGGAGATAGTCCTTTTACCGAAGAGGCTTCAGTGATACTCCTTTCGATTGAGAAAGGAGGCTATAAGGGGATCTTTGCAAGCATAGGAGTCCTTGAGCTACTCGTAAAGCCAAAGAAGCTTGGCCGCGAGGATATTGTAGAGCAGTACAAGAGTGCGCTTGCCAACTTCCCTCATCTACAGGTCATCAATTTAAACGAAGCCATCATAGATCGTGCCGCTGATCTTCGTGCTCGTTATGGTCTCCGCACGCCGGACGCTATTCATCTCGCCACAGCTATTGTGTCCAAGGCAGATGTCTTTGTCACCAACGACAAGAGTCTCACGCGGGTGAAAGAGATTAAAGTGAGACTGCTCCAGGGCGCCAAGAAGGTAAGAAATTGACAGGAGAGTCGTCAACAGAGTATGCTAAAGTTATTAAACTTTAATAACACCTGATAATATACAAACATGAAAAATACTCTCGTTATTACTATTTCACTACCAAGGTCACTTGCTGATTTGGTTGACCGGGAAGCAAAAGCTCAAGCAATGAATAGGTCAGAATATGTCCGTAGTTTAGTGCGTCGCAAGCTCGCCTTTAAACAAATTGAAGAAATTCGCAAGGTAACCGCGCCACAGCTTCAAGCTGCAGGAATTCGTACGCTACAAGATGCGGTGCGAGCTGTTCGAGAGGTCCGTTCAAAACATGGAAAAGAAATAGCAAAGAAGAAGGTTCGTTCCTAGGATATGCGGGTGGTTCTCGATACTAACGTGCTCTTTTCTGCCTTCGCTACTCCATCTGGGGCAGTTGCTCAGATAGTCACTTTGCTTCAAGAGAGAGGAGAGCCTATTTTGTTTACGTCCACATATATACTAGATGAGTTTGAGCGTATATACATTTTAAAACATCATCCAGATGTGTCTCAGCTGCGGCTAGCGATAGAAACAATTGAGGAGTCCGCCGTTCGTGTTTATCCAATCCCCATCGGACGAATCAAGGGTATCGACGCAAACGACCTCCCTATCCTCGGCACCGCCGTCGCAGCGCGAGCAGAATACCTGGTGACTGGCGACCGAGCACTTCTCCGCCTCAAGAACTACTACGGCACCAAAATCATCACCCCTCGAGCATTTTTGAAGATACTTAGTGTTCAGTAGGGATCACTTTTTGTTTTTTTGGGTCTGCACTCGCCCACAGGAGATTAAAAATGGTGCGCATGGAGTCGGCCAGATCTTTGGATTGAATGACGACAATAAATGGCTCTTTGGTGACCGAGGAGATACCGATCATATCGCCGTAGATAGAGAAATCCATCACGAAATCGATACCTTTTGGGAAAAATCTTGCTTGGAACTTTTTCTTTGATACTTGTGCTACAAACGCGCGGTCTGCGGGGGTATCGGTATGCAGCGATCGCGCAGTGATGCGAAAATTATCGCCTGCAAAGACTTTTTCCCAATACCGCACCTCGTCTGGGAAGATTTCTGCATGGTGTGCAATAGAATTTATGAAACACACGTCCTTGTAGTGGTGGATATCGTGGTACACAGAGGTCACCGCTTCTTTTCCCTCAAAATATTGGATGCGCGGGAGTGCGCCACTTCTCTGTACGTATGCTTGGAGGAAGGGAAGCATCTCGCGAAACATCTTGGTACTGTTTTCTAACTGGCGAAATACTTTAGTAGGATCCGATGGTACAAAGGCACGTATCTTTTTACCACCAACCTCGCTCACGTACCCTCGCTCTTTCAAGTGTTCAAGCAGCGGGTACACATTAGTACGTTTGACGCCTGACACCTTGGCCACGTGCGTTGCGTCCGCTTCTCCAAGGGAAAGAAGGGCGGCGTATACCCGAGCCTCCTTCGCGCTAAAGCCAGTCTGCTCAAACAAGCTCACAATGGCGGCATCTGTAGTCATACAGGTATTCTTGCAGACTGGCTTGTTTTGTCAACTATTTTGACAACAAAGAGAACTATATTTAGAGCCTAAGCCGTGTAGCTGTACGTAGTATTTTACAACGCTAAAGATGAAGTATAGTATCACAGCATGTATAAAATCATAACAATCTTTTGTGTTGCATTGATCGCTGGTTTCCTGTTTGTCCGTTTTGTCCCCTCGCAGGAACAGGTCAAACGAGAGCCCATAAAGGTTGGTGTTGCTTTTGCGCAATCAGGTATTGCTGATGAATGGGGTGAAGGAGCCCTTCGGGTCGTGCAGCTTTACGTTGATGAACTGAACAAGAACGGTGGTATTCAGGGCAAACTCGTTCAGCTTATCGTTGAGGACACGCGAGCGACGAACATCGGTACGGTAAATGCAGTTACGAAACTCATCCAAATTGATAAGGTGGAAGTTATCCTTGGGCCGACCTGGGCTGATAGTTTCCAGGGGGGACTTCCCCTTGCCGAGAATGCCAAAGTGGTCCTCATGAGCGCAGACTCCTCCATCGACGTAGCCGAATCCGATAAAAACTTCGATTATTTCTTTTCAACATTTTGGCCCCAAGCGAGTGAAATAGGAGGCATTGTTGATTACCTTTCAGAGCATAATTTTAGACGCGTCGCTGTTGTTACTGACAAAGATGCGTTCGATGTCTCTATGGGGCAAGCGTTCGAGCAGCATGCGGTAAAGAATCAGATCACAATTACTTCTCACACAGAGCTCCCGATCACGCAAACAGATTTTCGTACAACCATTGCCAAACTTCGTGATGAGCAACCGCAAGCAGTCGTAGTCTTCTTGCAAGACCCAGCATCTATGGGGCCATTTGCGAAACAGGCGCGTGAGCTTGATCTTGTCGCACCAATCTTCTCTGGATCAGCAACGCAAAGTCCAAGTCTGGTGCAAAAGTTTGGTGCAGTACTCGACGGACTGTATTACAGCTATCCCAAAACAGATACAAATCAAGCTTACCTTGCTCTTGTTGATAAATATAAAACAAAGTACGGTGGCTTACCTACAATCCCTACATTACCGAATGCCTACAACGCCGTGCATGCTGTGGTGACCGTGTTGCAGGGCGGTGCGAGAACTGGCGAAGAAATTAAAGACGCTCTCTACAAGCTCCACACTCCGGGCCTTGGAGTCAAAGATCTTTCATTTACTCCGCGAGGTCAAGTGGCGGACGTGGCGTTTGCTGTGAAAACAATCCGCAACGGACAGTTTATGGATACGAAATTAGTTAGCCGTCACCATTGTTACAAGGTTCATTCTAAAAGGGACACTCAGTGTCCCTTTTAGAATAGCAAATGCAACGTGTAAAGGTTTATTTAGTAGGTTATACTAAACTACTAATAGACTTATTGTGTTTCTGGTAGACTTATGATATAGTCTATGGGTATGGAAAAAGAAAGATTTCTAATAGGAAAAGCGGCCAAATACTTAGGAGTAAGCATTGGCACTCTGCGTCTTTGGGATGCTTCAGGTAAGCTTTCGGCAAAAAAGACAGAAAGCGGTTATCGATTTTATTTGAAGGCTGACCTCGACTTTTTCAAAGAGGACTTGTACGCGCTAGCGCGCGCATGGGCTGCAAGTGCTCAGCCCGGAATGCTTCCAGAGGACCTTTATGCTGACATTGCTCCCCGCTTCCAAGCACGTCAGGCTTCTATGGCTCAAATCATGGAAAGGCAGCAGAATTTTTCTATCGAAACAGTCTCGCTGCTTATTGCCGTAGTAGGTGAAATTGGAGACAATGCCTTTACTCACAACATTGGTAATTGGCCAGACCAACCTGGAATATTTTTTGGATATGATCTCGGGAAGCGTGAAGTAATGATAGCGGACCGTGGCCAGGGTATCTACGCAACCCTCAAAAGGGTCGCGCCAGAAATGCAAAATGATAAAGACGCCCTGCAGGTAGCGTTGACCAAGTTTATTTCTGGTCGTGCACCAGAAAAGCGTGGAAACGGACTCAAATTCGTGCGTGAAGTAGTGATTGATAACGACTTCACTCTCGAGATACAATCAGGATTGGCCATTGCGCGGATCACTAAAGATTCGGGAATGCATATCGAGACAGCCAGAGAAAATATTCGTGGTACTATAGCGAAGATAACCTTTTAACATCATGCGTATTCAGCTTAGTAAATTCGGTCGTGTTTTAAGCTCTCGCCCAGCAGGCGCGGAAGCTTTTAACGCGCTTCGACCACAGTTCGATCCGCACGATAAAAAAGTAGAGATTGATTTTGAAGGCGTGCTTTCCCTTGCGCCATCATGGGCTGATGAATTTTTTACCAAGATGAAAGATTGGAGTGGCACGGAGCTTACGTTTCTGCCCTCAAATAATGCTTCTGTGGCCGCTACCCTGCGTATTTTGAAGGAAATGCAACAAAGTCAAAAGAACTCCTAGTTACCGTTGCTGTTCCGGTATAAACTCCCACAACATATCGAAGACGGTCTGGAAGACGTCGGCCATGACGGGGATATCAATTACGACCGCGAGGCCGTTTTTTGTTGGCGCGACGACCGAGATGCTCTCGGGATAGATATTGATAGTGCTATCAAACCTCCACTGTGGTGGAAGAAATTTCACTTCACGCTTCAGTTTCGGATCTTGTGAGCTAAACGGCTTGGAGTTTTCGGTGAGGAGCAGCTTGGTCTTGATATTCGCCTTAGCGCGATCGTAGAGATAGTCGTGCAGAAACGAGCCGTCAAAGTTTTCCCACTGTTCGTTGTTCGATATGATGCGAAATGTTTTGCCACGGTATCGTTCAAGATCTTCATAGTAGAGCTGCTTCAGGCCTGCCACGTTTTCTATATAGCGTACGCCTGCAGTCTCATGCACCGCTTTGTCGGTAAGTGCTTTTAAGCTCGGTAACAATTGTTCGAAGGCAGAAAGTTTTCGTTGGTAAAACTCGAGCACCCGCTCCGGCTGCTCCGCACGGTAATAGTGGCGATGATGTTTGATCGTTATGCTCACAAACCCGCGCTCACCCAATTTTGTAAGCAGTGGGTATGCGGTCGTGCGTTTGAGGTGCAGATCGCGGGCGATATCGCTCGCTGTCGCATCCCCGTGCTCAAGGAGAGCTAGGTAGACTCGTGCCTCATTGGGCTTCAGGCCCAGCTCTTCCACTGTTTGGAGCGTGTTCATAGCAGTATGATGTCAAAGTTTTACGACGCTGTCTACATATAGCAGTAGAATGACTATATATAAGGTCATTAGAGTATTTACTCTTCTGTAAAGATTTGACGTATGAGCAAACAGCCTTATGCTCATGGCTATGCAAAGTACAAACAAAATACTTATAGCTCTTGTGGCAGTCGCGGTGCTTGTGGGTGTCTCTACTCTTGTTACCTCCGAAAAAGTAAAGGTTCCCTTTGCAAAAGAAAGAAGTGCCATCCAACTAGGTCTCATCGCTCCCCTCACAGGCACTGCTGCTATTTATGGTGAGGAGGCGCGTAACGCTGTGATCCTTGGCATCGAACAGATTAATGCTACTGGCGGTATTGGTGGCAGAAAGCTTGAGCTCATCGTACAAGACGGTAAATGTGAAGCAAGGGCCTCGCTGGATGCATGGGAAACACTCGTGCACGGTCAGAAGGTCACGATTGTTTTCGGAGGTCACTGTAGTACAGAGACAGTAAGTCTCGCTCCTCGTGCAGCAAACGATCACGTGCTTATGCTCGCCAATGTCACCTCTGCTTCTGTAATCCCAAACGAAGGTACCTGGGTCTTTCGTAATTCGCCCCCGAATAGCTACTACGCTCAAGAAGGGGCAAAATATGTTGCAGCTCAGGGGATCAAAAGGATTATCACCATCACGGAATTAAAAGATTACCCTGTCGACTATACAGACAATTTCGTCGCTGCATTCAAGGCTGCGGGTGGTGAGGTTGTGGCGCAAGAAAAATTTCCACCGGATGCCAAAGATTTTCGTACCATCCTGAACAAAATAAAGGTACAACTACATGATACGCTGCTGATTTCGACACAGGGTCCTGCAACGATGGGGATTATTGCCGACCAGATGCGTACGCTGCGCTACGAACCAATGACTATGTTTAATCTTGCCTTTAATGCCCAGAAATTTCTCGAATCGTCTCGTGGATATATTCCACCGAAGCATATAGTGGTCTCGCCCTACACCAACCCCGATCCTGCATTCGTCGATACCTATAGAGCGCGCTTTGGGACGGATATAAAATTCAATCCATACATGATTGCTGCCACCTACGACATGGTGTACCGCTTGAAGGCCGCGCTCGATGCGTGTAACGCAAATGAGCGCGACCTCCCCTGCTTGCAGCGTTCTTTCCAAGCTACAAAAGAGTGGCACGGCGCCGCCGGTACCATCACCTTCGAGCCCGACCATCGTCCGCATTCTCCCCTCGCCGTCCTCCGAGTCGTAAATGGCGTTGAGCAGTACGAACCTCTGAAATAGTCTTGAGTAGTATTAACCGTACCTCCGCGTGTGTCATCCCGGAGAAGGCCGGGATCCAGGTCAATATGTTAATTTGGTTTACCGCTTGCGCGGGGATACACAAATCCAAGCCAATGTCGTCCAAAGACTTTTTAGGCAGCAATGGGTAAATCGTGATCTTCGGCAGGTCTCTTGTGTGGAGATATGGAGCGGAATGTTCTTGGTGTTGAACCTTCCGCTCTAAACTTTGCGTAGTGGCGTGCAAGCAGCCTTCGTTCATCTGGAGACTCTTTCTCTATCAGCCAACTGCGCTTAATTGCTTCGTTGGCTTCATCCATGTCACTTTCATACCAAAGACTAAGGTTTTCTGGCAACAGGGCTACCTCCGTTGATCCTATGAGAGCACCATGTGTGCCCCTAGGTTTTGGTACTTTAAAAGCAGTAAACTCCTGGTAATACACTAGCTCCTCGGGACTGAGCTCGTTTTCCAGCAACTTTGCTGAATTCGTTGCCTTTACTGCTTCTTGAGTATCGTCTGTTTGATTCTGTATTGGCGTTTCCATAGCAAATATAATACGACTATCATTAAACAAAAACAAATGTGCTAAACAAAGGTACCTGGTACCTTTGTTTGACAGTTTATATCTCCGCTCCCTTCTCCCACAGATTTTGGATGAACATCTTTTGGGTGGCGGCGATACTTTTGTCTTCAATTACAACCCCTACAAGAGTTTCGAGCGAAACGAGCGCAACGCAATGTCCATAGACGAGAATGTCCGTCGAGATACTAAACTCTTTGGGCAGTATTCTATCTTTACTTAATCCGCGCCGATGGGATTGGTTGAAAAGCTTTCGCGTTGCGGGCGAATCTTCAGCGAGATCGTAGATGATGCCACCTTGCCGATCGAGAATGCGAAGGAGATGCTTGTTGTCTTCTAGTGTGAACACCTCGCAGTACTTCTTGGGAGAAAAGACAGACCAGATTTCCCTTGAACGAAAGGCTTCCTCGTAAAGCTTCAAAAGCGCTTGCTTTCCCTCATAAAAACGCACTTTTGGAGCGACTGAGTTTTGCTTAAAGAGTGTAAGTAGATCAGGAAGAGACTGGGCAATCGTTTCTTTCTTGGATTCAGCCGCGGCAAGGAGCTGTTCGGGCGATTCCGCTTTGTAATGCATTTTTGTGCCACGAGGAATTTGCGCCAGCAGCTGCTTTTGGAGCAGCGTCTCGATAGCGAGATACGCTGTTGGTCGTTTGATATCAGCTCGCTTGGCGATATCGGCAATCGAGGCAATGCCTAGCGACAAAGTCGCCACGTATACCGCCGCCTCTTTTTCAGAAAGCCCACTTCCTTCTAATTGTTTGGCCAGTTGATTCATGTGATTGTTTTTTTGAGTCTACTGTATTGTGTCATCCCGTTGAAGAACGGGATCCATGTTGTACCGATCACCTTTTGTCAGCACTCCTGACAAAAGTGCAGTGATTCCTCGACAGCCTACGCCAACGGCCCAAGATGTCAATGGTTCTACATGAAATGCTCTTTGAGCGAAAGGAAGTAGACATGAACTGGGAGAGAGTCTGTATGAAGTTCTTCCAGAACGCATTCTACGAACTCCCCAACTACCCACCTCCTGGAAGTTCGTGGGCAGAGCTGCTGGCGAGCATTCTTCGCAAGGTTGTCCCATGGTGGCTTGGATTCCTCCTGCTCTTCGTAGTTCCCTGTTTGATTAGCGCACATCCGGAAAAAGTTAACCGAGAAGCAATCAGCGTGCTGCTGCTCTCGGTCGCCCCGGCGGTTCTTCTCTGCTTCATGTTCCTATTCATGTTCGTCGCTGGACGTCTGGGAACAATGATGCAAAAGATCCCTGTGTGGACAGTTGTTCTCGCGGCAGATCATAGCGTTGTGCTCTTTTCAGGCGAAGAGAAAAAGGCCGTGTGGAGTTCGGAAGTTCCAAAGGACAGCCGGGAAGTTTCCTATCGGTCTTGCGCATGGGAGCATTTGAGGAAGTTCGAAGAGGTTCAGTTGGGGACTCTCCCCTTGCAAAGTCGATACCTACTTCGCCTTTTTGGCACCCCACAAGCAGCGGCACACTTCGTCGCGTGTGGTGGAGAAGAGGCGTTCCGGAAGCGGTTTGACGAGGCACTCACGAAAGCTCTTCAGGTTTGCATCGCGCAAAACCAGTACCTGTGGAGTAAGGACATGGACGCTCTACAGCAAGCCAAAGGGATGCTTGCTGCAATGCAGCCCTTTCTCGAAAAGGAACAGATTCAGGAGATCAAGGTGTGGTTCTGGCTTGGCGCAGACTTCAGCGCTTTCAAACAATGCTGCTTAGCATAAGGAGAAGAACCGATGGCCACAAAACCAAAGGTGCTCGTCATTGATGATGACGTGCACTTCCATGGCAACGCAATCATGAAGATGCTCGAGCGGAAGATCAACTTCATCTCGGCACTCACCATGGAACAGGCGCGCGATCGGATTGCGGACTCTCCGACCGACCTGCGGCTCGTCATCCTCACCGCCCAGATGAGCTGCGAAACACATTGGGACGATCCAGAACCGGACACACTCGAACTCATCCCACTCATCAGCGCACGCTTCGGCTGTCCAATCATGGCGGTAGTTTCAGGCGGAGTACCAATGATCGTCGAGCCACTGTGTAAGCGCATGCGCGAAGCCGGCTGCGAATTCGTCTTCGAGGTTTCGATTCTCACCATCAAGGAGATCAAGAAGACGATGCTCGAAGTGCTCGGCCTGCCGGTCGAGTTGCTAGAGTTCTCGCACGGAAGCGGTGATGATGCAGAAGAGAGTGCTTGATTATCAGGACGTTCAGGCTCGCTCCCCGCCCTCAGGCCCCCGCCGCACACCTACGGCCGGGGCTTCTTGTTTTGTCTGGTCAATCTTTCTATACTCGAGTAATGTCTTTCCCTTTGACCGTCTCCAGACGAGAGGCGTAGATCGTCTTGACTAGAATATCCTAAAGTATATACTTTAGTTTATGCAAACCACATTCATTATAAAAACAGATAGTCAGTTGCGCGAGGAAGCACGAGCTGCGGCCAAAGAGTTGGGAGTGCCGCTCACGACCGTGGTGAACGCCCTCTTGAAGCAATTTGTGCGCGATCGCAAGATCACGCTCTCGAGCGAGCCCTCCCCTTCTCGCGCGAAGCTCGCTCTCTGGGAGAGCATTAGCGAAGAAATGGACTCGGAAAAAGGCAGGAAGTTTTCTTCTGCTGACGATCTGCTTAAACATCTGCGCTTGGTATGATCACAATCCCAAGCAAGCACTTCGAGAAGCAATCGGCTAAAATCCAGAAAGGCGTGAAGGAGGCGTTGGCTTTACGTTTACGGTTGTTTATGGAAGACCCATACAATCCCATACTGAATAATCATGCACTGCAAGGGTCACTCCGCCACTATCGAAGCTTTAACGTCACGGGAGACTATCGGGTTGTCTTCGAGCCTCTCGATCACGATGTTGTTCGTCTGATTGACGTAGACACCCATCCGAATCTGTACAAAAAGTAGTTTGGTAAACAAAAAAGTAAGGTGAAACATTACTTTTTTGCTTCTCTTGTATTTTGGACATCGGGTGTCCAAAATTTACCGTAGTTGTTCTGGTTTGCCGTTCTTTACTGTCATGAGGACAACTGGCTGTTTGAGATAACGGTCGTTTGGTGTTTCTACATATTCGTAATGGCCAAGCGTGCCGACGTAGCCCGTTGTCGCTTGCACTGACGCTCGAATTGTTTGGGCAGATGTATAGTTCACTCGTGTACCGAATATCATTGCCACGTCGTAGGCGTTCCCCGCGAAGCCAAGCTGACTTACATTGTTGAAACGTTGCTTGTAGCGAGTCTTGAACGATGCCGATGCTTCGAGATGTGGATACACTGCCCCTTCCATCGCCCCCCGTGATGCCGCGATCTCTTTTTCGCCGTCAAAAAAGTCTGTGCCGATGACCGGTAGATTGAGCCCGAGTTCTTTTGACTGCTTTTCGTACTGACTGACCTGACCCGAGAGAAGGAAATCGCCAATAGCATCTAGCTCAAGACCTTTTGCTTTCTGGATGGAGGTGCGGAAATCTTTGTCGCCGCCCTGAAACTCATCGATAAGGACGATAGTTTCGTCGGCGTGCTTTGCTGCAACAAGTGATGTGTACATGCCGTCCAAGAATTGATTCTTGCTTTTTACTATCCCGATCTTCTTCCAACCCCGCGAGCGGATGTACGGCCACAGTACATCGATGAAGTCATCCGGTCGATTTAGAAGGCGGATCACAGTATTTTCAGTCGTGAAACCGTTCACAATCGTGAAAGCGAAGAATGGGGTAGTGCTATTTTTTGCGATAGGCACAAGCGCTTCTGAAGTTGGTGCACCCCAGTTGATCGTCACGTCCACTTTATCGAATTCAGTAAGTTTCTTGTACGCAGTGATCGCTTTGTCCGGCATGTAGGCGCTGTCTTCGAAGACAAAGTTGATTTGCTTACCTTGTTTTTGCAGATCTTCATTCGCGAGGGTGAAGCCGTTTCTCACCGCTTCTCCGAATTCGGCAAGCGACCCCGTGAGTGGCGCGATGACGCCAATGGTAATAGTATCATTGCTCCGTGCTGGCGCTTGGCTTTTCCAAGCTAAACCTCCGGCCAGAGCGAGAAGGATTATGAGCCCAGCCCAAATGTATTTTTGTTGCATATGTTTGATTGATTAAATACAGATACAGTTTACGCCCCGTGTCAATTACTGTCATATTTGTCGACATAAGTTGCTAAGGCATGATATTAGTGCTATAAATATAGGCATATAGTTTGACGATCTATTCGACAGAATGAACATAAATAACGAAAAACTGACCCAAGTGCTGGAGAAGATCGGCCTCACCGAGAATGAGGCCAAGGTGTACTATGCCGCCATTTCACTCGGTCCCTCGCCTATTTTGGCCCTCTCGCGCAGCGCAGGAGTGAAGCGTACGACCGTCTACAGTGTGGTCGAGTCGCTCAAGATGAAGGGTTTAATGGGTGAGGAGCACAAAGGCCTCAAAACAATATTCGTTGCCACGAGTCCGGAACGCCTAGAAGACGTACTTGATGAGCGCAAGAAAGTACTTGCCAAGCACATGGGAGATTTCACCACTATTTTTAATTTACGCGCAGGTGAAGGGACGCTGCGCTATTATGAAAGCTTAGAAGCGGTCAAAGGTGTGTACGATGATATCCTGAAAGACATTCGTCCGCATGACTACTATCTCGTGATCGGTGACGTGGAACGTTTTCTCGAGCTTGATCAAAAGTTTTTTGGTGGATTCCTCGAGCGCCGATCAAAAATGGATATAGAGATGCGCTTGCTCTATTCCGACTCTGAAAAAGCACGTTACTTCAAAAAGTTTGCGCGCAATTTTAATCAACAATCGAAGATTCTCCCCGAGGGCACGAAGCTCACAACGAGTCTGGTCATCACCCCGCAGAAAATTGTGATCAATCAGTACGAGACCCCATTCTCCTGCATTGTCATTCAAACCAAAAGCGCCATCCAAATGCAAAAAGAGATTTTTGAGATCATCTGGCGCTCGATTCCGGAGTAGCCAAAATCTCAGTAAAATAGTGTAAAATGTAGCTATGGAAAACCGTAATTCACAAATAATTATCTACAAAGCGGAAACGGGCGAGACGAAGATAGATGTTCGTTTTGATGGCGACACCGTGTGGCTCACGTTGGATCAAATGGCGCTGCTCTTTGGCAAGGCTAAATCGACGATAAACGAGCACGTGTTAAATATCTACAAGGAGGGGGAGCTTGTAGAAGGGCTAAGTATCAAGAAAATCGGAAATTCCGATTTTCTGGTAAAACCTACTCACTATTACAATCTAGACGTCATTATCTCTGTGGGGTATAGGGTAAAATCGCTGCAAGGTACTCGTTTCCGTCAATGGGCAACGGCCCGTCTCCACGAGTACATTGTGAAGGGTTTTGTGCTGGATGACGAGCGGCTGAAGAATCCCGACCTCCCTTTTGATTATTTCGAGGAGCTCACTCGTCGTATTGCGGACATTCGCACCTCAGAAAAGAGATTTTATAGAAAAATTACCGATATTTATGCCACCAGCGTGGACTACGATCCGACCGACAAGAGGAGTATTCTCTTTTTTAAGACAGTGCAAAACAAAGTGCATTATGCCATTACCGGAAGCACAGCAGCAGAGATCGTCGCGAGTAGGGTTGATAGCAAGAAAGTAAACGTAGGCCTAACAAATTTTAGAGGAAGCAAACCAACCAAAGAAGAAGTGCTGATAGCGAAGAATTACTTGAACGAGCAGGAACTTATAGTGTTAAACAATCTGGTTGAGCAGTACCTCATCTTTGCCGAGGGTCAAGCAATGCAGCGAGTGCCGATGTATATGCAAGATTGGATAGATAAGCTTCACGCTTTTCTGCAGATCAACAATAAGAAAATTCTGAAAGATGCGGGTAGAATATCACATGAGCTTGCAGTAGAAATCGCCGAAAAGAATTTTGACGAATACAAAAAGATAGAAGCAACGAACAGCGATTATGATTTTGACCAAGCTGCTTTGCGTGCACTCGAGATAGCAAAGAAAAAGAAAGGAAAAAGTAAAACTTGATTACCCTAAGCTTAAGAAAGTCCCGCGTTAGCCTCACGTGATACTTTCTGCCTATTCCATATACCCAAAACTCTTTCAACCACAGTTCTTAAGTTACACTTTACGTTTTGTTGCTTCAGGAAAAGATTTAAAGAAGTTTGTTCTCGTTCTACCAGTTCGCGCAAACCAGCTTGACTTGAGAATGAGTTGGAACGATAGGCCCACGCAGAGGGCTTCTCGAAGATAAACCATCCGCCGAAAGTAATTCCGTTTCCTTCACAATAACGCCCCAGTTCTTCAAGCGAAACCTGCGGACCGGTTTTCGGTAGATCAAATCTGTGGTGGATTTCAAAGTCCAAGGATGGGCTGGGTTGGATCTTAACCTCGCCAACTTGAATTGGTGCCACATGATGAGATTCAGCAAGCAGTTTCCAACCCTTTGGTTCGAGACACATGACGGGTTGTTCAACTTCAATAACTATACCTGGTGTCGCGCCGAACATTTCACTGACGATGTTTACCATGCGTCCCGCGTCCGCACGATTTTTGAGCGTATGCGTGGAAAAGAATTTAAAATTCTCTTTGCTGCCCACCCCTGGTGTATGTGACCGGTACACATCTGGCAGAGCAGCACGTTGAGGCCCGCGGATAAAGCTTATCACATGATTGAGTTTACCCAAGTTGCCTTGCTGCTCTAACCTTTGCACGAGTTGGATGACCAGCTCTTGGTTCTCCGCGCCGTCAATATGCATGTGGAGTGTGCCAAGCACGCTCGAAAATCCTGCGGCTAATCCTCGAGAGCGGTACTGTGTTCTGATGTTTTCTTTTTTCACTTTGTCTAGGTTAGGACCTAAGCATTTTCGTCTTCGCGAGACCTTTAGGTCGTGGCGATCCAGGGAATAGACCTGGGTTGCTTCGCAGTAGCTCGCAAAGACATTCAAATGCGTGAGTCCTGTACTTAGTAAATGATAGATTGTAACTTCTGTCACATCTGTCGCCAGTATTGTAGAATTTGACCTTCACCCTCTTATTCTTCATACTATCTCTGTTGTCGCAGAACACGACAGAATTATGAAAAATGATAAATTATTAGGAATACTGCAAAAGATTGGGCTTGAAGAAAGAGAGGCGCAGGTGTATCTCACCTCGCTGTTTCTCGGTCCGACGACAATTTTAAAACTAGCTCGCGCGTGCGAGATGAAAAGAACTACTCTCTATGGTTTAGTCGAGGACCTCCAGCAAAAAGGGTTGATGCATAGAGAACAGCGAGGTCTCAAGCATATGTATGCTCCAGAAAACCCAGAAAAGCTTGAAACCGTACTGGAGTCTCGCCAGCTTGAATTTAAGAATTCTCTTCCTGAATTATTGGGACTGTACGGGTTACAAGGAGAAGAAAGCGTTATCAAATATTACACTGGAATTTCTACCATGCAGCAGCTTTATCGGGAGACGCTCAAAGAAATTCACCCACAGGAAGATTATCTCGTGATCGCAAATCAAGAAAAATGGTACAATCTTGATCCCAAATTTGCCGTTTCTTTTACTGAAGACCGAGCCAACCTCCATGGGAAGACTCGGCTCTTGTTGCAAGATTCAGAAATCGCCAGAGAACACAAGAAATTTGAGAAGAATTTTAATCAGAAGATAAAAATCTTACCAAGCGGCACACCGCTCAACGTGGACACATTACTGCTGCCAAAGAAAATGATCGTGCTCGAGTTAACCCCTCCCTACATGACTGTTGTGGTTGAAAATAAAAGTATAGTAGAGCTTCACCGCCAAATGTTTGAGCTCGTCTGGCGCTCGATTCCGGAGTAATACACAAGAGTAAGGTAGAAATTACTTCCCTCCCCTCTTTTTTTGGACAGTCATAAGCTTCTTCACCTCTTTGTCAAAATCGGAGACATACTGCTTATCTTGGATGGCTCGATATTTCTCGTACTCGGTGAGTGCAAGTGCCTCGGCGACTTCATGGCTGATGTTACCAGCGTTGGTGAGAATCTCATACTCGCTGAACTTCAAAAAGGCGTGTAACTTTTGAACCCAGTCCTGCATTGTCATAGCTTTGCCACGAGCCGCTTGCATTTCTGCATAGTCCAGATACATATTTCCAATACGGTTCAGGTGTTCCAGTTCTTTCTTCTCTAGGTAATTTTTTGCAATGACTACATCGCTCGGCATTATTTTTCCTTCTGGCGAACGTCGCCATGACGTGAGTCCCATTTTCTGCTTCGCGCTGCTTACTCTCTGTACAACAATCTCTGCGGCCGTTTGCCCGGTTATGGCAAAATGCAATTTATTTTGCACCGTGGCAAAAAAGTCCTTACTTTCATATGCCTTAGGTGAGTAGTCTATCGCCGTCGCATAGATATCAGTTATCTTCTGGTAGACCCTGCGCTCACTGGTGCGGATGTCTTTTATCTCCTCATACAATTCGTCAAAGTAGCGAGCGCTAAATCGTGAGCCATATTTCATACGGTCGCTGTCTAGGGCGTAGCCTTTATGGATGTAGCTTTTTAGTATGCCTGTAGCCCACTGGCGAAACTGGGTACCGCGCTCTGAATTGACCCTATAACCAACAGCAATGATGGCTTCGAGGGAGTAGAACGACGCATTTCTTTCCACCTTCCGACCGCCCTCCCGTTGAACTTGTAAGAAATCCTTACACGTTGCTGCTTTGTCGGCCTCTTTGTCCGAATATATGTTCTTTAGGTGCTGAGTAATATTTTGAGGTGTGGTATCGAAAAGCTCCGCCATTCTCTTTTGCGTAAGCCACGTATTTTCTTCTGCGTACAGTACCTCAATATGTACCGCACCATCTGAAGATTGGTAAAACGCAATTTGATTGTCAGGTATCTTTTTCATGGGTTAGGTTTCTTTTGCTAGTCCATGCTCTGGATGCAGCGCATGGACTAGGCCAAGGAACAGCTCTGCTTCGCCATCGAGGCCGAGGTACTCTGCGGCAAAGGCAAGATTCGCATAGTAGCCCTGCGCCCACTCCTGGCTTTTCATATACGGCTCAACCCTTTTTTGTTGATCATACAATTCTTGCACACGCTCTATTTGCACCGTGGGTGATTTTGTCTGCAGTTTCAGCATCTTTTTTACAAATATGTTGTACTCATCATCTATCTTGGCCGCCTGTTCGCCGAGGAGTTCGGGTGTCACTCCACCCTTCACACACAAGCCCATGACGTTCAACTTTGCGGCAGGTACTCCGGCCCGACGGCGCTCCTCTATAATTATCTCGCGATTGTTCATCTGCTTGCTTGCTGTCGCGGCGAAAGGGTTCACCATGGGCACGAGCTCGAAATAATTGTTTTGGAATTGGTTGAAGTCTGATTCCAGATTCTCTGGTGTCGGCATTGTGCCGAACGCTTGCTTGCGTGACATAAGCGAACGGTACGCTGGCATGAGCTCACTCACGATGCGCTGTTCCTCCGGCCCCGTGGGATATTTAGCACCGTAGGCGAAGGGTGAGAGGCCATCCAGATCGGGGTGGGGTGTCGTATTCTTCCAAGCTGAGAGCCCGGTAAGCCACTGCTCGGTCAGTTTGGTACTTTGGACGCGCATACAACGCATAAGCACACCCAGTATCAAGGGGTGGTCGTATATTGAATCCACCGCGACGAGGGCTGCCTCAATTTCAGCATCGGTTACGCGCTCGCGCAGCTGCAACGCATCGAGTACGAGAAGCGCGTTTGCGCGTACCCGTAGTAAATCGGTTTCGCTCGCATCTTGTCCTAAGTAGTCTGCGTTGCTCATCACTGCAGTATAGCGCACGAGATGTTTTTTTATAACAGCTTTTCTTTAAAAAGACGATAATGTCTTTTGAGGAGTTCGATGTAGTGTGGGTCGCGCAGGGCGTCCTTCACCAAGATCAAACACACGCCACTGTGCTCCGTTTGTATACCTCCCAGTTCAAGATAGGGGCCGACCATTTTGCGCCCGATCTGCTCATCACCAACCCAGCGTGTGTAAAAATCAGCACTTTCCCAGCCAAAACCAACTGTGCCCAAGATACGTGGTTCCGGTCTTTTGGTAAAAACGTTGAGCATAACCTTGCGACAGTCACACACAGGATCGTTACAATAACTTTCGACCAGCTCGTATGTCCCTGCAGGGAGACCGAGTTCTTCATTTGCAAAGGTAGTCTGGATCGTTTCTTTGTGCGCCAGTACTGGGAAAAGGCTGAAAAATGGCACAAAAGCCCCGATCGGAGTATCGTCCAGGACAGAGCTACTGTTTTCTTTTTCGGAATTGGTTCTTTGCTTAATTTTCATGTACAGGAAAATATGTACTCCAGATGTCGGTCAAGGTATCGTGAAAGCCCCATCCCATACCATCGGTGTCGTCGACGATTTTCTTGAGACGCGGAAGGAAAATAGTTTCCAGGTTGTTGGTCGATACATAGTTGCATGCCTTGTCGTACATACTTTCCATGCTGCTATAGAAAGGCTCATCGATATCTCCGTACTCAATGGTAAACTGTACCCCCATTTCCACATAGTGCACCATCATCTCGGCGCGGTTACTTTTCTCTTTGCTGAGCTTGTAAAAGTCGTTCATCGCCTTGCGCGCAACAGAGAGACGCGCCTTGCCGAAACCACGAGCTGGCATAAACTCGTTCGTGATAATGTTCTTGTATTTACTAAGAAGCTGCCCTTCACCAGTACTATTCAGCTTCGACTGATAATATTCCTGAACGGATGGGAAAAGGCGGTACAGCTGCTTGATTTCACTTCCCAACTCTTTTCTGGAAAGTGATTGCACATGCTGCAACAAAGTGATGTCATCCTTGGCGTTCATTGTTAGTAGTGAATTTACAACAGAGTGGCTTGGGTACCGACCTGGCTCCAACTTGCCAGGAGTTTTTCGAGGAACTGTTGGGGATTCTTGTCTGGGTCGAGATATTCTGAGAGCGCAAGCGCCGTCGTGAGCACAATGTGGTACTCCTCTTGCTTTGTCGCAAGCGCTTTCTTCCAGGCAGGATGCAGGGTGTTGATCGTGACGGTCTCTTCGACGACTCGCCCAAGTGTGTGCGGCATATCAGTGAGTTCTGCAAGCGCGAGGGAAAGACCGGGTCGTTTTTTTGTGCCTTCACCTTCTCCGTCCTTTCTCTTTCGTTTTTTCTTGTGTTCGTCACGCACTTGTCCGATCCTATCACCCGTATCTTTACGGTGAGCATCATTTGCTCCTCGTTCTCGATTTTGTGCCGGTGCACCACCCGCGCCACGGCGAGTGGCAAGTAGCGGAGCAAGCTCGGGAAAATCGTCCGAGACACGCTCGAGTGCGGCTTCGATGTCACGCGTGAGCGGCTTCATATTCTTCTCGATGCATTGCCGAGGCGTGTCTGCGCCATACTCGCCAAGTGCGCGCAAAACAGGGATAACAGCTTCTTGGATAGCACGACGTAGCCGATAATACTTACGCAGATGCACGGCGTCGGTCAGAAAATCACTTTTATTGGTCGTGAGCAATTCCGCGAGGGCCGGCACCTCTACAACGCCACACAAGGCTTCTGGATGCGCGGGATTTATCCCAAGCCACTCCCACCCACCCTTGATGACCTTACCATAGGTGGAAACGGATAGTCCGTTTTGAAGATGTCGTGCTTTTTCCGGTACACCCACCAACTTACCGAACCAGCCTTGATTGAGAACATTTTTTGTGAGAAAGCCCGCTCCAATGGGACGTTTGCCTTTGCCCAGCTGTACGCGAAACACATGATCCACCCGATCTTCTCCTTCGTGCATAGTTATGAGCTCGCCGTTTACCGTAAATTGAATTCCCTTCTTGTACACATAACGAAGTATTTCTTCGTGGATACGCGGGTGAATGAGCGGATAGAAGTGATGGAGGATGGTCTCACGCAAGAAAGCGGGTTGCAGCAGCGGAGTACTCTGATCGGTAAACTGGAGCGTGACCGCTGTCCCGCGTGGGTACGGGATGACATCCTGGATCGGTACAAACTTCCACGGCGCTCGATAGGGGGGAGCGAGCAGCCACTCGCTCGCCGCTCGCGAGCCCTTGCCGCCCTTGCTCTCTGTGGTCACCGTTGTCGCAACAAGGAGTGATAGTTTTGCGCCGATGCCGGCAAAGCCAATCCCTTCACCTCGGGACTTGGTCGAAGCGGCAATGTTGTGGTACTCGCGAAGCGCCACCCGCTTCATGCCAGCGCCATTGTCCACGAATCGCATCGAGCAAGTAGCTGTATTTATCGTAAGATCACACTGCGTGGCTTTAGAATCAAGCGCGTTCGCCACAAGCTCGACAATGATGACCTCTTCAAGCGGCGCACTGTAGGCGTCCCTGATGTCTTCGAGGAGGTGTTTGAGATTAACTCGGGTCTCGTTTTGCATACAAGGTGTAGTCGACAACAAGCATGCTACTCTTTTTTGAGCGATTGCGAAAGAAGGGGCTGTTGGGGGATGGAAAAGCGGAAGAGCAAAGCACTCGTATCACGGAGCAGGCTATGCCACCTCTTTCAAAAGGCCATTGTTGTACTGGTGGATGATGGAGGCCACCAGGGTTTGGTACGGCAAGCCCTTTTCCATGGCGCGCTGTTTCAAGCGTAGGAGATCTTGGTGGGTAAGGCGGATGTTGATGGCCTTGTTGCGATTGAGGGTGTTTCGGGCGATTTCCTGCAGCCGCTTCTTCTCCTCTGCGAAATTTGGAACACTTCTCCACTCTCCCCGATCAATCGAATCTGAAAGCTCTTGCTCTTCTTTGTCCAATTTGTAGGTGTACTCTTTTCCTCCTACTTTTGTTTTGATTGTGGTCATGATGATAAATATTTTTTGGTAAACTTTCTGCTTGGAAATGCAGTTTTTAAGAAGATCTTCTTCTCGTCTTCGACGAAGGGCACTGCATAGGCATACTCCTCGATGTCCACGATATACATTCCTTGGTGTGTATATCGTGCACTTGGATGGCGAATGGATGCCAACAGTCCCTCGCCTTCTATTGCGGCAGCGAGCGTTTCAAACGTGATCCCCCATTCCTTTTTGAGTTTTGCATTTTTTTCCGCGCTCCACTCGAGAGGTTTGTCGATCATACAGAAAGTATATACAACTCATACCGATTGTCAATATTACCAATAGTAACCCCCACCCCCTTCCGCCTATCATTCCGGCGCAGGCCGGAATCTAGGTCTGAGCCCAGCCTGGATCCCGTTGTGCAACGGGATGACACATGGGTGTGAGGTGGTACTACTATTTCCTCGACTGAGCCCATACGGCGGCGAACCATTTGCGATAGCTTTCGGCGAGGTTTTTGCTGTGAATGACGAAGAAGGTCACATCGGCGAGCGTCTTCATGACTCCAATGTTGCTGTAGGTCACCATGTAGTCACCGAAGATGTTTAAGGTAGAATTAGTGCTGTATTCTTTGGGGAGTACGCGATAGTGGAGCACCCCAGGGAAATTTTTTGCGAAATCAGGCACCGTCCGTATCAACTCATGGTCATAGAGCATGTGAAACTCTAGTTTCTTCCTGTTTGCTTCACGGAAGAAGGCATCTCGAGCTGCAGTCAGAGCGGGGTCGAACCAGTTTCCTTTGCCACCAATGACGTAGTTGTCTTTGCCTTCGCGAAGTAAATCGCGCCAAATGTTCTTCTGCCCTTCGAGCCCTTTGTAGATGTACACCTCTTCTTTTGCTCGGGCGTTACCAAACTTTTTTACTAGGTCGGGCATAAGCGCCTCAAGTTTGCCCTGCTTTTCGGCGATGATCTCCTTCAGCTTGCCCGGGTCAACCGGGCTGTACATGTTTTCTCTGTCCGCATGTACCTCAAAGCAGAGGCCCTTCTCAACCAGGCGGTTGAGCGCGTCATAGGTATTGCGCCTATGGATTTTGGCATGAATAGAAATATCGCCAGCGGAAAGCTCTCCGCGTTCAAGCAGTGTTTCGTATATTTTGCCCTCGTTCGGGCTTAAACCTAGTTCGGCTAAAAGTTCTTGGAGCATAATATGTGGTGTTGAGAGCAACCAATAGGTGCTATTGGCCACTCGCTAGGAAGCATATAGGCTTGTACCGGTAGAGTCAAGAACAGTAGCAAATTGGTATAAGGAGAATGAGATGGAAGATCTTGAGGCGTATGCGGAAGACCTTAGGCGTCAAGGGTATCCAGAACACCGTATCCACGTGGCAGTAATCGGGAAGAAGTTTCTGCAGGCATCTGTGTGGGCGTGGCTCGTCATTGTGATCGGTTATATGGTTTGGACGATGCTCGCTTAGATCCAATAAGTCTGCGGGGATAGTACAAATAGGAGGCTGTACATGACACGTCAAGACTTTGATAACCATATCCGCGACCAAGGATGCCGACTGTTTCCAGTGGCTGGTCGGGTAGGAGTGTTTTTTATCCAGCCCGCCGTGCAGCTCCGTGATCGCCTAAGCCCATTTGATTTCTTGGTCGAAGATCCCGGAAAAAGTAAGGGGGTAAGATATCCGCTCCTGACATGGCACTGTTTCCTCGATCTTCCCGGAGATCGGGGTTGGCCCTTGAGTGAGCTCTAGACCAAAAAGCAGGGCGGCAGCCTTAGGTTCGATTACACCATCGCACCCGGCTCGAACTTTTGACAACGGGTGTCCAAAGTTTTGGATTACTTGTGCTTACCAGAATACTTGCACAGAAAGGAGTCTCGGATGAACATTCGATGGTTTGCATCAGCTGTGATGCTCCTCATGCTATACCCCGACCTCGGACAGGCCTCGGAGAACAGCAGGCGAATCGAAGAGTTGCTTGCACAAAAGCGAGTGGAGAGAGTGGCTCGCGAGCGTGTTGTGAAACTGCGTGTGGCCGAGTCTCCCTCGCCTACCGTGAAGCCGCCCGACCTGCGGAGGACAAGTCTCCAATTCTTCGACGCTTACGACTGGTACGGCGACAGCTACTTCGCTGGATGGGCCAGTCGCGACTTCGACTTGATCGTGCGTGTGTTTGCTGAGGATCACGACAACACGATCATTCGCGCGAACTTCCTGCAGTTGGGCGAGCGTTTCCGGCTCCACCTCGATTACATGGCGAAGAGTGATAGCTGGGACTTCGGTCCTTCGCTCCGCATCTTCAAGAGTGAAGACGGTGATTGGGCGGTTGACTGGGAGCCGTCGCTCGTTGATGGCCGGACGGGATTCCTAGTGAAGACCCCTTTCGGCCCAATTGCGAAGCTCCGCTTTGACAGCGTGAAAAACAAAGAAGCCCTCGTTGATGGGCTTGCGCGAGGGCTTGTGACGAATCTTGCCCTCGCTGGTACAAAACCACCAAAGAGTCCCATGGGCAAAGTGGCTGAGCATGTGGGAGCACGCATCGCTCGTCGATTCCTGGTCGGCGGAGGCAACCCTCTGCTTGGCGCTGTGATCGAGTCGCTCGTGAAGCGCATCTTCCGTGGTACGAAGGGGCTCTTCAAGTTTCTCGATGCTCCGAATACCCGAGGCCTGACGGTTTCGAAGCAGACCATCCGAAATCCAAACGAGCGTTAACTTCTGCAATTCACATAATACATGCGATAGCATCTATTATGTGAATTCGAAGTGAGGTCGTTGCACTGTAGCGTGATGTGATTCAATCGTAGCGGGCACAGTTTCTTTTGCACCAGAGTCATGCGGCTCTGGTGTCTCTTATTCCTAGCCTTTTCCACCCCATATGGTTAACTGTACGTTACCTTGAGCCGCGAGGGTATTGGGTGTACAATGGCGACATATTTTTAGCTTATTTCTTATGATCCTTACGCACGATGTGATTTTGAAGGAGATGAAAAAGGGGAATATCAAGATTGAGCCGCGGGTATCTGATGCGCAGATCGGGCCTGGCTCTGTGGACCTGCATGTGAGTAATGTTTTTCGCCGCTTCAAACACCACAATGAAGTCTTCGAAGTCACCGACGAAGCAAACTTTGAAGAAATCACCGAGGAAGTAGTAATCCCCAAGGGAAAGTCGATTTTGATTAAACCGAACGAAACAGTACTTGGCATCACCCGCGAACGGGTTACGCTGAGCCCCGGCCTCTCTGGCTGGATTGAAGGGCGCAGCCGCTTTGCTCGCATTGGTCTTGCTGTGCATATCACCTCCGGTTTCGCGCATCCTGGCATTAGCAACTTCCAAGTGTTGGAAATCACCAACTTAGGCCCTGCTCCCCTCGCCCTCCACCCCGGTACGCGGCTTTGCCAGTTTATTATTCAGCGTTGCGAAGGAGAAGCCCAGTACCAGGGTCGTTTCAACTCTCAGGTTCGTCCGTAGACTCCTTCCATAATAGAACTAAGCAACCGTTGTCATCCCGTTGAAGAACGGGATCCAGGTTTCGAGGTTTATAATTTCAGCAACAAGAGAACCCCGATGTCGCAGGGTGTTTCGGTTTTCTCCTGCGCCCATTCGGGGCTTCATCGAACAGAGACATCGATGCTCTCCGCTCGGGGAATACCAGCGTCTCTTCGCTGGACGTCCCAAATTTCCACGAGCAGCTTAGCAAGCGTCGTGGCGGGAGCCATCTCATCGGCCCGTTCGTCGTGTAGTGGGGTGAAGTAGTAGTAGTCCGGATTGTCCGGATCGCCACCTGCGGCCGGTTTCTTGTGGATGGTGACTCCATGCTGTCCGAAGTGCCATGGATCCCATCCGTTCTGCCGCAAGTGTTCATAGAGCGGAGCACCCCGGAAAACAATCAGCTGGGGCAAGGTGCCCTTACCGTCGTTAGAGATGAGTTCTAGCGTTTCTCCGTTCACGCTTCCTCCAGTATCCCGCGACCCACATGTTACTGTCTCCTCTTTAATGGAACACCCAAACGCTCGACTGTGCAAGAAAGTTATGCACTCCTCAATTTATACGCATGGCGATCACCGGAAACAACTTTTTGTACTCGGCGTAGCGTTTTTGCAAATGAGGATTATTCAGTAACTAGGATCCCTTTGCCGTTTTTGATCACCTTATGCACAAAGCTGAGGCCGAGCATGTCGCCATTGAGGTCAAAGCGGTAGGTGCCGGTAACACCGCGGTAGTCTGGCATGGCGTAGAGGTACTTTTTAATTTTCTCTGCATCATAACCAACTGTATCTATTGCCTGCGCAATAATCTTCATGCGGTCGTAGGCGGCAGTCATCTCGTACTCGTTGCCAGGGTCCTTGCGATACGTGGTCGTATACTTTTGCAAAAGTAACTTCCCTTCTCCGGTTAGAGGTGAGCCGTCGCTATAGATTGCGCCCTCGAGTGCCTTCCCGCCAGCAGCAAGTCCGTCTGGTGTGCCGAGATTAAAATTGCCGTAGATCGGCGCAGTAATGCCGATCTCGCGAGCTTGTTTTGTTAAAAGCCCAGCTGTTTTTGCAGAGGTACCGGTATTGATATAGAGCGCGTCAGGATGTACGTCTTTGATTTTGAGTAAGATAGTGCGGAAGTCACCGATGGCGAGGGTGCTTGCGTATGTTCCATCAAAGACGGGTGTTACTCCTTGTTTTTTGAAAGCTTCTTGCATCACTTTCTGTACACCAATAGAGTAGTCAGTCTCTTCAGAGAGTAGAGCGATTTGGGTACGCCCATCTAGTAGTAGCTTTTCCGCATCAATGCGAGCGATATCACTGTCTGACGGGGCGTTGCGAAAAACATACTCCCCCAGGTCACTAATCTGCGGATTGCTTGAGAACGCCGAGAAGAGAATAATACGGGCTTTCTCGGTGACAGGGATGATAGCAAGCGTTTCCGCACTGCAGGTGCCGCCGAGGATCACCTGCGGTCGGATAGTGGTGAGGAGTTTCTGTGCAGCCGTGAGTGCCTCGCGTGCGGTACAGCGCCCATCTTCGTAGGTGATGACGTACTTTTGCCTTCTGTCTGCATTGATCTCTATCAGTGCGAGCTCTGTCGCATTCTTTTCCGTCTCGCCGTACGCTGCGCCATCTCCTGAGAGTGGACCTATGAATCCTATCTGAATTTCACTGCGACTTTTGGGTAAGTTAAGCGAAACCAATGCTCCTACTGCCAAGACTATGAGTACCCCGAATATGATTCTTTGTAGTGTGGTCATGGCCACAGCCTAGCTGAACCATACAGAATAGACACAAAATATGTCACTACTGTTTATGGTAGGCGGTCTTTGCGATAGAGACATATATATAGAGCCATTGACTACGATATCCCCGCGTATATACTGTTGCCATAAATAACGACACTTATGCAAAACATTCCCAATCTTCTTGCTGGCTACGGCCTCACCAAGAAAGAAGCGGGGCTCTACCTCGCCTCCCTCGCTCTTGGTGAAGCCACTATGTCGGCGCTTGCCCGCTGGGCCAAGCTCAAACGTACCTCCGCCTACTTGGTATTTAAGAGCCTTGAGGACAGGGGTTTAATGGGCAGCTTCAAGATGAGTACGGGGCTGCGGTTTGTGGCCACGAAGCCAGAAATTTTGCTTGCGAAGGGAGCGCCAGTTGGAAGACCTGCGCGCGGCCCTTCCCCACCTTACGAGTCTTACCCACCAGCAGCACTTTGTGCCGAACATTACGTACTACAATGGTCAGGAGGGGTATATGACCGCACTCGAAGACTCGCTGCGTAAGCCGAACATCACCCTGCGAGTGATCGGGTCGTTAAATGAGATTCACAAGGTGATGACCGAAGAGATGGACTTGAACTACTACATCCCCCAGCGCTTGAAGAAGCACATCTTCATCAAATGTCTCTACTTCCCAAACATCAAGCAGCACATCAAGGATCGCGACCATACAAAAGAGTTGCGAGAAGTGCGGTATATCCCAGAAAAGTATGCCCACGATACCTCTATGTTGATCTATGAAAACAAAGTAGTGATCGCAGGCGCCAAGAAAGAGCTTGTGGCCGTTATGATTGAAAGTGAAGCCATCGCCGAAAGCGAGAAAAAGAAATTCGACCTCATTTGGGATTTGGTGGGGCCTACGAAATAAATTTATCCGAGTGTTGCCTGCCACTGGGCGTCAAAGGTGGCTTTGAGGATGCTCGCAATACTTTTGTTTTCGACCACCACACCCACGTTGTCGCGGTAGGAGAAATGGTAGACGCGATCGCCCACGAGGTACATGGCGGCTTCTTGCTCCGGCATATCGAGACGCTTCACGGTGCGGCCAAGAGCAGACTCAGCGTCCGTGATGTGGAAGTCATCGTCACCTTTTGCAATGAAAAGGTGTGTAGTGACACCGAGCTTGCCACGGCGCTCGATGAGGTCGCGCAGGTAGCCACCGAGGTGTGCATCGAGCTTGTTGATACCATAGCCGCGGAACATTTTCTCGCCTCCTTTCACGTAGAACTGGATAATATGATCGAAAAGTTGCTTCAGTCCTTCCTCGCCTTCGAAGTAGCGCACACGAGGTAGCGCCTTCTTTTCGTTTTGCAGACCAAGGAGTTGGGGCAATTCCTTTTGTAGTTCTTGTTTTTGTCTTTCGAGCCTTGCCTTGCGACGATCAAGTACGAGTATGAGATCGTTTGGATCCGCGAAGAAATGCCGCACACCAAAGCGATCACTTTTCTCAACGATTCCCTCTTGTGCAAGTTTCTCTAAGATACTGTGCACTGTTTGGCGCGGGATTTTGAGTTCGCGGGCAATAAGCGACGCAGGTGAGCTTCCCGCTCGTACCAGCGCCAAGTACGCTTCCACCTCGCGCTCCGAAAGCCCTAACTCTAAAAGAAGTTTCTTCATAGGGTCAGCCGTTACACGGCCATGACGACGAAAATCTTTCATCGCTTAATCTAAAAAGTACAATATAAAGCTTTACAAGTCAATACATTTGCTGAAGACTAGTCGTCAGACCGAAAAGGAGGCCAGATAATGGATCGACCGATTATGAATGGGATTGTGGAGTTTGTTGGGAGTTTCTTGTTCTTCGCCACGTTTACCGTCCTCGGTGGCGTTCCCGCGTACGGTATCGCCTACATACTTGGCGGGGCCAAGGAGTTCTGGTTAGAGGCGAGAGATGGACGTGGTTGGCCACAAAAGTGGCGTCCAAGCAAAGCCGGACTACCCACGGTTGCGGGTATTGTCTGCGGTGCCTATTTTGGTTTTGCAAAATGGCACGACATGGATCTCCCCTATGCTGCCGTTCCCCACGGAGTCTGTGGCTGTCGTATGGCCACCGATTGGCGTAGGTGGTCGAGTGAGTGGCAGCTAGCACTTCTCGTTCATGCGCTCGTTGGAGTTGCCATCTTCTACTGGAGTCGAAAGCGACACAAGAGCGCCCTGCCGCGCGAATGACCACTGTGGTTTGTCTGGTTCTCCTTAAACCAGATGCTCTCAGAGAGCAGCACACATGGTGCTTTGTGAGAGCAACTAATTAACTTGCTATGCAAACAAAACAAAAGTTTATTGCAGGGATAGTACTTCTGGTGGTCATCGTCGCGGCAACCGTTTACGTGCGTGATAGTTCGACCTCGAAAGATATGCTTATCGGTGTCTCGCTGCCTCTTACGGGCAAGAGTGCTTCGATTGGTGAGCGGGTAAAGAATGCGATGGAACTTGCGCGAGAAGATGTGAATGCCCGCTATGGATTTACAATTCGCTTCATGTACGAAGATGATAAAGGCGAGGCATCGACTGCGGTGAGTGTGGCGAATAAGTTAATTAATGTTGACCACGTGAAGATTATTATTGGGCTACCAAAGTCGGACCCACTCCTGGCAGTAGCACCGATTACCGAAAAACATAAAGTCATCCTTTTCTCGCCGACTGCAGGCGCGGAAGCAGTCTCCGAAGCAGGTGACTACGTATTCCGCAATATCGAAACTCCCGATCTTCACGGCAAGAAGGCTGCAGACTATTTACTTGCACATGGTGTCAATCGTGCGGCGCTCTTCACTGCCCAAGCCTCGAATGCACTCAGCTATAGTAAGTTTTTCAAACTGAGCTTTACTGCCCTAGGTGGTCAGATGGTCCACGAGTTCGGCTACAATCCCGACACGACTGATTTCCGCACAGAGATACTCAAGGCAAAGAATGTTCGTACAGAAGCATTCTACATTGGTGTGGCGACGGCCAAGGATGCTGGCACAGTGGCTAAACAGATTCGCGAATCAGGTTTTACTGGGTTTATCCTGGCCAGCGTTGCAGCTGATGCACCAGAGTTCTTCGTAGCTGCCGGTGTGGCTGGTGAAGGCGTCATCATTACCGCAGCCCCCTTTGACCCTCATGACTCGAACGCACAGGCGTATGCAGCGAAGTACCAAGCGCGCTACGGAGTAGAGAGTGATGGCTTTGCGGCCAACGGATACGATGCGGTTGCGCTTATCGCGGCTGCAATTGATGCGTGCAAGGCCGTGCAGACGGATTGCATTCGCGACTTTCTCTACTCTACCAAAGACTATCCCGGTGTCGGTGGCCTCACCACGTTCGACCGTAATGGCGACGTGAGTAAACCTGTGCAGCTTAAGATTGCCCGCGATGGTAAATTTGTACTGCACAAATAACTACGTCGCCAAACTCCAAAGTCCTTTGAAGAGTTCGCGTTGATTGCGGGCAAGGACGGGATCGTGGATTTCTACCATGTAGTGCGGACGCACACGTGTCTGCACAAGCCAGATGAAGTCGCCGTAGGTCCACATGGAGGAGTCGAAACTCACCCCTGTCGGCAAGGGCTTCACCATGCGCTCCGGGTGCTTCACTTGCATATCTTGCTCTATCGCTGCGGCGTTCGAGAAGAGGCGCACTTTGAGCTCCTTGGGTGCACGTGCCCAGCTCCAATCAATCCAATGGCCATACACTTCGGTGAAGGAGTGATCGTGGAATCCCCACCAGGTGTGCTCACTCGCCGCTGAAGTCGCGATCCAGCGTTCGTTACTATTGTACAAATGCTCCGAGAGATCAGACTCTTCGATAAATTTGATACGCGGCACGGAGTACTGCGCTTTGGTCGTGAGTGATGCTAACGTCTTCGAGAGCTCGATTGCGGCACTTTTCTTTTTCTTGAGTTGCTCCTCTTCTTTTTCGACGAGCGACACTATTCGCTCTGGGCTTTCGGCCACAAAGTAGTGCACTTTCTGGCCAATGTCCTCACTTACCAAACCGAGCTTTTTCAACTTATGGGCGGTGCTGTAGACCGTCGTGCGATTGATGCCTGTCTTCTGGGCGATACGGTGGTGCGTGGCTACGAGAACGCCGGAGGCAAAGTAGCAGTACTCGAGATCACGCCCCTCAATACGAACGACTTCCGTACTGTGCTCGTCAAGATGAAAGCGACAAACATTGATGCGCTCGTCTTCGCAAACTTCATTCACGAAGACATTGCTGCTCGCCAAGCACGCGAGCTTGGCATCAAGGCACCCTTCTTCTCGGTCTTGATTGATGATGAGAAGATCCGCGGTGCTGCCGGTGCGCTCGAAGGCGCGATCTCCTCAACCCCCTTTCACCCCACAGAGGAGTTTATTGCCAAGTTCCAGGCTAGATATGGCCGCACCCCCGATCAAAGTGCAGACACGTCGTACGATGCGGTGCAGCTAATTGCTGAAGCGATGCACAAGAAGTCTTCACCAAGTGCTGCTGCTGTGCACGATTATTTGAATAGTCTCAAAACTTGGTCTGGAGCATCTGGCGAGATGAGCTTTGACGAAGTGCGCCATGTGCATAAAACTGCGCGAACCATGATCGTACGAGACGGTAAGTTGCAGCCATACCAACAGTAATAGTCGTGTCTAAGACAAAGAGCCGTTTATCTCGTCGAAATCCACGACACCCGCATGGCGCACAACTTCCGCGAGCTTTTCAAAAACATCTGGGGCTTGATTTCACCTGTTATAGCAAAGTGAGCTAATCTAGCACATGCACCCGAGTGGGCATTGATAGATACGTGCAAGATACGAAAGCTGGGTCTAGGTGTGGTACACTTTGTGCATGAAACGACGATTGATGTTAGGTGCTCTGGTCGTGCTTGCAGTGGCTGCGGGGGGTGTGGGGTATGCGTATCTCATTCTCTCGCAAACGCTTGGCGTGCATGTGCCGAATAGCGAAGAACGACCGTCGGACCGCAGTTTGCCATACGAGAGTGTTACTTTCACAGCGCGGGATGGTACCAAGTTAAGCGCCTGGTACATTGTGCCGCCGCAGCCCAAAGCCGCCGCTGTCATTATCCCCGGTTTTGAAGAGACGGCGGGTGGGAAATCAGAGCCGTTTGTCCTCGCCGTGATGGAAGCGCTCTATAAAAATGGATTTGCTTCGCTTGCACTTGACCCGCGTTCGTACGGCGAAAGCGAAGGCGAAAAAATTACGCTTGGTATCAAAGAATGGATGGATGCGGAAGCTGGGTATGACTACCTACGAGCGCGGCCGGAGCTCGCAGAGAAAAAGATTGGCTTTATCGGTGACTCTATGGGTGGCACCATCGCCATCGCTGCTGCTGCGCGTTCAGGTAAGGGTGATTTTGTGGTGGCCTCTGCCCCAGTCGAAAATTACGGTGTAGCTTTTGGTAAATGGGTTGAGGCGGATGGTTTACCGACGATCGCCACGTATTTTGTGCGCGCCGCCGCTCTGCCATTTCTCGGCTTCGACTACTGGCGCTACGATTCTGAAGATCTGATTGATCGTATACATGTGCCAATCCTTCTCATCGGTCCTACTCACGACGAACAGGTCGGTACCGACCAAGTTCGCCTCTTTGCCCGCGCGAATGAACCCAAACTACTCGTGACCCCCAAGGGCGCCACTCACACCCTCGTCGATGAGATGCCCGAGCTCTACCACGCCGAACTCATTGCATTTTTGCATACTGTCATTGGGCAATAACATAGTTTGCATGTACAACCTCCTACGTAGTTCATACGGTATACTTACGTACGTAGATATACCGTATGAAATGCAGTAAATGAATATAGGGCATCCTTGGGTGGAATAATCGCACAAGCCTAATCAAGTTACTTCGTTTGTCGCTTAATGGCGCGGGCGAGTTCTTTGTCGAAGGTGAGTACGGCATACGAGTGAGCGAAGTAGAGGAGCGTGATGTCGACAAAAGAAAGTTTTCCAAGGGAATGGGTGCGAAAGAGAGAGGTTATTGGTGAAAGGTGGCTCGTGTCACTAGGTAAAAAATGCACCACCTGTCCTTGTGCTACAAAGGACACAAATTTCTCAACCGCAAGCATGCCATACTTGGTCGCAAGCACCGTCAGTGTTTCGGTGTACACGTATTCGTGTAAGTAAATGGGTTCCTGCAGTTCGATAATTGCCTGGCGTGCTCGCTCATGCAGCGAGTCGTCTTTGCTCAGGAGTGCCACGAAGACGTTAGTATCGGGTAGGATCATATGGCGCGCCATAGAGGTACGTATCGATTTTCTGGCTCAAGAGCGGATCTCCACCCTTGAACACGGCTTTTTCAAGTGCCTTCAGGAAATCTTTTCCGGTGTACCTCGTTTCCTCAGGAAGTGGTGGTTCTAATTTTGCCACCGGCTTGCCATGGCTTACCACGGTGTAGTGGTGGCCTTTGCTCAACCCTTTCTTAATTTTAGGAAACTGCTGATGCAGTTCTCGAACCGTGATAATAGTGGTCATAAAAATGTTTAACAAGTGTATAACAATTAGTATATACCTCTAGCATGACGGACGTCAATTGAAAAAGTTGCCTGCTGTTTCCACACAACGAAAACCACCGGCTAAGGCAGATGGTTTTCGTTTCCTACTATTCTATTTTGCGACTTCAACTGGTGTATCATCCTTCACCACCATCACTTTGTAGTCTTTAGTGAAGGCGCGTTTGCCGTCGGAGACAAGATCTCCGGAGACACCTTTGTATTCTTTCACTCTTGCTAAGTAGTGTGCGACCACAGTGGTGTCAGTTGATTTGGTTGCTTCCATTGCTTGGGCGAGGAGCATAACAGCATCGTAGGCAGAGTCGGAGCCGATCTCTACATTTCGCTTGAATTCTTGTTTGTAGCGCGTCTCAAATTCCTGTGTTGGCGTTAGGAACGTGAGGAATTGCAGGCCTTCACATGCACCACTACAATCGCTGATGAGTTTACTGTCGAGCGTGAGCGAGAAGAGCGGCAACCGCACTCCAAGGTCTTTCATTTGTCGTGCGGAGATTGGCAGTAAGCTAAAGCCGGAATTTGTGAGAACAACAGCATCAGCCTTTGTTTGTTTAAATTTAGCTACTTCTGATCGCACATCAGTCGTGCTGATCAATGGCTCATACGTGAATGCGATAGTGCCGCCAAGTTTTTTGAAGGCTTCACTGAATGCCTGCGTTTGCGTCTTGTTCCACACATCTTGAATGCCGAAGAGTGCCACATTTCTGTATCCTTTTGCATAGACATACTCCGCGAGCTTACGCGAGAGCGCATCGTCATGCGGCCAAGTGTTAAAGAGGTACTCATTCGCTTCGTTGAAGTCTTTCAAACCAAGTGACGGTGAGATTACCACTGCTTTCTTTTGTTTTGCAAGATCAACAAGTGGGAGACCGAATGTTGACCAATTTGGTCCAATGATGAAGTTTATGCCACTACCAGTAAGTTTCTGGAATGCGCTTACTGACTTACTTGCACTACTTTGGTTGTCTTCATGTGTGACCACCAGTTGCTTTCCTAGCACTCCACCTTTGGCATTGATGTCTGTCACTGCCATATCAATACCATTCTTGGAAGCCTCACCCCACGAAGCGCCTTCGCCGGAGAGAATGAGAATGCTTCCAATGTGAATCTCTTGATCTTGTGAAGCTTGGTTTGTAGCGTATTGCCGTGAGCCGAAGAGCGCAACGACGAGTACTGCAATTGCGATAATGCCAATCCATACTTTATTGTTCATATGTGTGTGAAGTTAACGAATAATTACAATGACATTATATATGTTGTACGTCAATAAGCCAGTGTTTGTCGGACAAGTGTTGACAATAGCCTGACAACAGCTTAAAATAGCCCTATGATAAAGCCATTACTCAAGAAACTAGGTTTGGAAGAAAACGAGATTTCCGTGTATGAGGTGGTCATTAAACACGGGAAAAGCACTCCGGCGCTTATTGCGCGGCTTACAAAAATTAATCGGCCTACGGTCTACAATGTGTGCAAGAAATTAGTGGCTCGCGGGTTGTTAGTGGAGGATTTAGGCGACAAAACGCTTAAGCTCGTGCCCACTTCCCCATCGGAGTTGAATCATGTGCTTAAAAAAGATCAGGACGAGCTCGCGGAGAAAACAAAGTTGGTTGATGAGTTGAGTAATGAGCTCTCGCTCTTAAAAAGTAGCGTGCAGTATCCGGTGCCGAAGGTGCGGTTCATCGAGCACGATCGTTTAGGGCAGTATCTGTATTCGCAAACGCCAGTGTGGAACGAGAGTGCTACACACTATGATAACTTTCTCTGGGGATTCCAGGATACGACCTTTGTGGACCACTATCACGAGTGGATTGAATGGTATTGGAATACCTCGGACAAAAGGCATGAGGCTTTTCTGCTCTCCAACAATGCTCCCATTGAACTCAAGATGGCGGAGAAGCAGATGCTCAATCGCCACATCAAGCCGTGGGACAAGGGCGTGCACTTCAGTGCTACCACATGGGTGTTCGGGGATTACCTCGTGATGATCATCACCGACAAGGAGCCTTTTTACCTCGTAGAGATCCACGATAAACGCATGGCCGAGAATTATAGAGAGCTTTTCAAAAACATCTGGGGGTTGATTTAAGCTAAGTAAGAAAAATGATGCTCGGGCGTCAATGCTATTGTATTGACAACTGCAGGTAGAAGAGTAAGCTAAAGCCATGTCTACACAAGCCACCATCCAAATTCGTATTGATGCGAAAACAAAGCGAGCCGCGCAGAAGACCCTCGAGGAGATTGGTCTCGATCTTTCGTCTGCGGTGAAGCTCTTCCTGCGCAACGTTGTCCTCCGCCAAGCAATCCCCCTTGATTTGCGCACTGCGAACGGCTTTACCGTGGCCGAAGAACGAGAGATGCTCCGAGAAATGGAAGAGGCATTGCGCTTTGGAAAGTCGTATAAAACGGCAAAAGAACTCCATGATGCGATAGAGGCCTCTCCGGATGAGGACTAATCATGGCGTACGAGATTAAGGAGACTAGGCGTTATAGAAAGGCGTACAAACGTGCCCGCCAAAAAATTGGTTTTAAGCGAGATAAATTAGAAGCAGTTATCGAGCTACTCTCGCGAGATCAACCTCTGCCCTCTACTTGCGAAGACCACGAACTTTCCGGAGAGCTTGATGGAACAAGGGAATGTCACGTGCAACCCGATATGCTGCTCGTGTATAGGAAGATCGATAACATTCTCGTACTTCTTCTCGTTAACATCGGCTCTCACCACGAACTTTTCGGTAACTGAACTACCGTGAACTTTTCAAAAACATCTGGGGGTTGATTTGAATTCTTCTACACGAGGAGGAGCGGGCTTGGGGTACAAGTCCGCTCGCGACAGAATTAGCTGCCGACTTTAGATGAGGACGTGTGAATATGGATGCAGAACGCGAAGAAAGTGAGTAGTGTGAGGGAATGTACAGTTGGTACATGACCGAACAAACGGAACTTTCGACAAAGTTATGCGCCAGATTCGTCAGTCTTTACGAAACCTTGGTGAGGGAGATACTTGTACGCGACCATGCCGCAGTTCGGCAATGGACCTTGCTTGTAATGCTCGTCCGCTTCGACGTAGGTCCACTTCTCGATCAAGAACCGGAGTGCATGATGTCCGATACCGTGACCAATCACGAACTCTGTCCGCGTCGGGTCAGCTCGGAAACGTGCCTCGAGCGCTTGTAGAAAGGACACTTCCCTGTCTGCGGTGGTGATAATGCTCTCCCCGCCGGGTGGCGTCGCAAACATGTTCTTCCATGTTTTCCAATACCGTTGCAGCCATGGGAAGTAGATGTCGGCTTCGACGTCGAGCATTTCGAAGCCGTAGCCCGCATGTCGTTCGCGGATCAGATGCGACCAGGTCACGTATACCTGATCGTATTCCCTGCTTGTGTACGCCGCGAGAATCCCGTGAGTGGTCTCGATCGTGCGCCGGTAGCCCGAATGAGTGATCTGCGTTGGCACTGGGAAGCGTTCTCGCAGAACCCCGCCCATATGTTGTGCCTGTTCCTTGCCGAGCGGGGTGAGTGGAATAAGATGGTCTGGAGCGCCCATCAACTTGTCCCTCTCCTTTCTCGAGACGAAGAATCCATGGTTCCGTTTGGTGTCGTTTCGTTCCGACTCCGCGTGCCTGCCGAGGATAAGGTAGCCTCCGTTTGTTTTTACCATTACTTTCGTTCCTTTCTGTCTTGTATGTCATCCCGTTGAAGAACGGGAACCAGGCTTGAATTGAACCTGGTTCCCGGCCTGCGCCGGGATGACACAAATTCTAGTTCACTTCTGCATATCGATCACGGGAAACATCCCGTCGCGCATTATGCCTTCCCAGGTGACGCGGTGTCCTTGCACGTGTCGGTTGTACGGCTGGTCGTAGAGCCAGTGCATCCATTCGGGCTGCTTGCTGCCTTTGCTCGCTGCCTCGGGGTGGTCGTCGATGAGAATAGCACCCGATACAAGACTCTTGTCTCTGGTGATGATCATGCTGCGGACAAACTCCTCGCCGAGGTGCTCGGCCACCCATGCGTATTTCTCTCCTACACATTGCTGCCACTGCTTGAGCGGCGAGGTACAGATGCGCACATCGTGCCTCTGCGCGACGAGCCAGCGCATGCCTTCGATGGCCCCTGCGACTGGCTTTAGGTTTTTGAAGAATCCGGGCTGCTCGCATAGCCTTCGAATCTTGTTACGCACGCCCTCCGGGTAGTTGTGCTGCACCTCGAACTCGGTGTGCGCGTCGTACGGTAGCCGTGGAATCTCAGGGTAGTGCTCGGCCATGAGGTCGAGTACGCCTTGGGTGAAATCTGCCTGGACTCCGTCCATGTCGACCAGGATAAGCATTCCTTTCTGTGTGGTCATCTCCTATCTCCTTCCAGTTGTCAGGGTCCGTACCGTGTCTGCTCTGCCATAAGCATACTGCGTAAACTGTATGGTGTCTCAAAAAAGTTACTATAATGTCACACTAACTGGTTGATATGGTGTAAAGCCATTATATATAGTAGTATTTGAGTACACTAATAGTGTCACAAACTGTTACATGAAACACTTGACTGGCCTCTTTCCCCTCCTCGGAATGTCCGAACGTGACGAATCTATCTATACCTCGCTGCTGACACATGGGACAGCGTCCGTTAGTAAACTTGCTGAACGCGCGCATTTGCATCGGCAAGAGTTGTATCGTGCACTGCCGACGCTTATCGAACGCGGTGTGGTACTTGAGGTGAAGCAAAGTGGCCGGCGTGCGTATGCCGCTTGTGACCCAAAGCAGTTACTGCAGTTGTACGAAGAGGCGCGGGTCAGTGTAGAAGAAAAACTGCAAGAGTTGAGCGAACTTTCGCACGATACCGGTACAAAACCGCTCGTGACATATGCGGAAGGGCGCGCGGGCATTCGGCGTATGTACGCTGATGTTTGGAACTCGCTCCCCAAGGGCGGCATGTACTTTCGGTATAGCTCTAAGGACGCGCGCCAGCGTGAGCGGAAGGATGCGCCAGACAATTACATTGCATTACGTGATAAAAAACAGTTGGAACGTTTAATTATTACAAACGAAGCAGAGAAGAAACGAAAAAGAAATTTACTTGGCAGGGATATCCGCACGGTCCCCAAAGATTTTGACCTTTTTGAAGACAATGTCGGTCTTGTCATTTATGGCAACAAGGTTGCTATTACGGATTTCAACTCCGAAACCACCATCACCATCGAAAATCCCACCATCGCCCGCTTTCAAGAAAAGATATTTCGATTACTCTTTCGGTATTTACGTTAGCTCTGAGTGAGGGTGCGAATCTTCTTGCTGGTATAGGTACCACTTGGGATATGTACCGTGCACCTGCTTCTCTACCCCCGCACCTTGTCCTTCCGTTGTGCCTCGAGCTGTTTAAATTTCTCACTCTTTTCGAGCAACTCTTCCAGGCAGAGTGTTTGTTCGATCGCACCGTGAATACCGGATTTTGCAGGTTGCAGTGTGAGTGCAGCTTTTGTGGCATGACTCTTCACGGTAGCTGGATCAACATGGTATCTTCGGGCGATTGCATTGTAGGAGCCCCGGTGGGTATTGCCGAGAATGCGAAATCCTGCCCACTCCCCTGTCGCCTCGGTGACAGGGGCAGTCATATGCTCCTGAATGGACTCATGCTCCACGAGATCTTCGAACGCGTACCCCACTTTCCCTTTTTTCTGTTTGGTAAGAATCGGCATTGTTCTAAAGGGGGTGGTTTCTACCACATGGTCTACAATTTGCCGAGTAACACCACTCTTCATCACAAACGCATCCACGCTTCCCCAATGCTTGTCGGTACGAGGATCGGTGTAGAAATCTTTCCACGCACCCGCGGTGGCTACCTCTTTGGCTCGTAGGTAGGATGCAAATGCAGAATCCTCCATCGCTTCCTCGTAGCAATAGGCATCCACCCTGGCGCCGCGGAGATCGAGGACTGACTGCATGTTTTTGCCTTCCAAGCGATCTTGTACACCCGGAAAGCTGCGGCGGTACTTTCGTACAAAGGAAGCAACGGGCCCCCAGTGCTTTCCTGTGACGGGATCTCGATACCAGCCGCGCCAACGGTCTATGGGTCGGCGAGAAACTTCAGGAATGTCGATCTTGGACGAAAAGTCAGCAGGTTCGCTGAACTCTCCCCAAAGCAACGCCTCCATCTCGTCTATCCAGCGCGGAGAGTGGACAATGCGTACGCCGGCACCCGGGTGGGCATCAATCCACCCCTTTTTTTCTTCCTTGGTCATACGGTTTGCGTCGCTCGCTCTCATTTGGTCAAGAGCAAAGATATAGGTGGCGTTGCCTTCTTCGTCACAGAGTTCCACAAGGCGGTTCAGTTCAGGGATGGCGATCACGACGTAACTTTCCTTTCGAAGCATCGTTTGTGGGACGGCCCCTTTGGTGATGGTGAGCGTATCGAGCGGAATATCGTTGCGGTCAAGAAGATAGAGGAGAGATTTAACGCGTGGATACATCTTTGGTTGACCGTAGGGACGTTCTACGGGGTCACCATTTCTTGTGCCGTTCGCTACGAGCGGTTTCCAGGTTGGCTTATCCGGAGGGATGATCGTCTCGGAGGTGCGCTCAACAGTATTCTTGAAATGCTCATCAATCTTATGTAAACGCGCTGCTTGCTCACCTGCTTGATCAAGATAGTCATCGATTTCAGGAAGTCCATACTCCCGGAATGCTGCATCTTCAAGATGTTTGCCGCTAAGCGTATGGGGGTGATGGGACTCGTAGCGATGAACAATGTCGTCGGTGAGGGTCAGTAATTTTTCGAGAGTGTCCTCCATGTACGTATCAATCTTCTCGACCGTAAGCTCACGATCAAGGATCTGCTCGAGTCGTCCGGCGAGTTCCGCTCGCTCCATCTCGGACTCGTGGGTTATTTCTGATATGTGATCTATCATATTTTCACTATAACATCTTTGTCGACACCACTTACTGCCCAAAGCAGTTCAAAGAGTTGTTTTTGGGTGCGAAAAAATTCTTTTGATTCGATGATCATGCCGAAGGGTTCTTGCTTGGTGCCGACGATCGCCACCTTGTTATCGTAAAAGTACATGGTCATAGCGAAGTGGAGATTGGCTGGGGTATAGCGCAGCTCGCGTAATTCTTGTTTTGATGATGGCCAGAGTTCGCCGCGCTCACCATGGACATCGGTCTCGTGTGAGCGCACCACGTTGAGTTGGATGCCGGCTTTGATGCGTCGCGGCACGTATGCGTCCATAAATTCATGACCAGCGAGCTCGTATAGATTACTGATGGAAAGAATACTGCACAAAAGCGGTGTTGAGACGGTAAGCGTATCTTCGAAAATCGCTCGTACCCCGACTACACCATCATAGTAGCGCACGCACGGTCGTTCGCGCGCTGTGTTCAATCGTGAATTGAGTTCAGGAAGAATAGCTGCGAGCAGTCGTTCTTTTTCTTGTAACAAATTTGCAAGCGTATTTGGCGTTTCGGCGCTATAGACACTTCGCTTACCGGAAACTGATCGTGAGATCAGCCCCCGTGCGGCGAGTTCGCGCACGACTTCATGCACCGTGGTGCGCGGCAGTCTTGCGTGGGCAGCGATTTCTTGTACCGAACCACTCCCAACTTCAAGCGCGGCTAAATAGACCGTTCCCTTTGTTTTACCAAGTCCGAGCTCCTCCAGTGCTTTTTCGAGTTTCATATGTCGGATTTACTTGACATAAGTATATAGCAGAAAGTCCATTAAGTACAGGGTATGTGGGCAATGATTTTGATAACCACGACATTATAGTTTACTTTCTTTGACGATGCTGTTTGAGAGGTCTAGGCTAGAAGAAAATTAAGAAGCAACTATGTCAAACAAAATTCTTATTGGTCTCATCGTACTAGCCGCAATAGTCATCGGCTATTTCGCCTTCAATCCCCGCCTCGCACAGGAAGCACAGCCAATCGCGATCGGTGCCATCTTTTCTTTGACCGGTAATGGCGCGGCCTATGGCGAACCCATGCGTGACGGAGCAGTGCTCGCCGTGGAGGAGATCAACAGGAATGGTGGCGTCAATGGTCGTCAGCTGCGGCTCGTACTTGAGGACTCACAGTTTGATGCGAAGACTGCCGTATCGGCATACCAAAGTCTGAAAGCGCGCGGGGTGGGCTTCTTCCTTTCAAACGGCTCCTCGGTCTCACTCGCTCTCTCTCCCCTTGTGCGTGCTGATCACACCTTGCTTTTTGAGACTGGTGCTGTTACTCCGAAATACTCTGATGGTTCGCCTTACACCTGTCGGATGACGCTTACGGCCGTACCGGCCGCCGTTGCGCTCGCAAACTTTGCCGCTGACACGCTGCATGCGAAGAAAGTCGCCTCGCTTACCTTAAACGATGACTACGGGGTGGCCATGAAAGATGCTTTCCGCGAAGCAGTAGAAGCTCGAGGACTCACTGTTACTCTCGAAGATGCGATTCCGAAGGACGAAAAAGATACCCGCACCTACATTTCGCGCCTGAAAGCGAAAGAATCGGAGATTGATGTTCTAATGCTGATCCCGATTGCCTCTCACATCGAGCCGACATTGCGACAACTGCAGGAGCTTGGCTGGAAAAAACCAATCCTCTCCGACAATTACACCATTATCAATCCGAGCTTGAAGACGTCAGCCCTGGCCGAGGGGGTTTACTTCTCAAACTACGATTGGTCGATCGCCGGCAATGCGAACGATGCAACTAGGCGCGCGTCATTCAAAAAAGATTTTGCCCAAAAGTTTGGCGAAAATCCTTCGGCCCTCTCTGCAAACGGTTACGACGAAATCAATATGCTCGTCCAAGCCATGCGCGATATAAAAAGTGACGCGCCGCAAAAAGTGGTTGACTATCTCACCCACGACCTCGGCACGTTTGTGGGCGTTTCCGGCGATCTCACTTTGAACTCTGACTGCGAATCGCCCAGGAAGGCGGTGATCAACCAGGTCAGCGCGGGCGCGTATGTAAGAGTGGGTGAGTAGCGAGAATTGAGGTCGTTCAGGCCGTCCGAAAACTAGAAGCCTTGCTTCCTGATGCATTTGGAAGCAAGGCTTCTGGGCCCGGTTTTCGGAAAGTCTGTGCGACTCCTGAAAATTGTATTTGTATACGAGCAGAGTTCTTTGTCAGCTAAAACAACAGAAGGAGCGTGAATCAGTGAGAAGAATTGTCGTAGTCAGCGCAGTATCACCAACCGAAAAGCTGGAGATTGAAAATGTGTTTATCTCGGCCGAGGTTGGATTCTTGTACGGCTGGGTTTCGTTTCTCGAGAGTCTGCTGCCTGGCAACACCTTCTGGCAGCATAAGCCAGTTGACGTGCTTTTTATGGATCTCGGGACTATCGGTAGTCGAGCGAGAGAGTCTATTCCTGCGGCCGTGTCGATCATTGGCACAGCTGTTGCAGAAGGACTGGTGAGTCGAGTGGTCGTTGTGGGTACGTCACCGTTGCTCATGAAAAAATTCGCCGCTTTTGTCCGCATGCTTACCAGCGAGGAGCGTTTGGGAAGATGGTGGTCTTCGTCGAAGTGTGGCAAGCACTGCATGATGTACCAGCAAAATGAATTGCTCTGCTGGACTCTTGTTCCGCGTCCACGGCTTCCACCGCAAGCGCGAGGTGCTCCACCCTACGAGAAAGAGATTCTGTGGGTACATGTATTCATCCACCTGCACGAAGCCGGTTTCTGGCGAGCCAATCCGTAGTCCACTTCCTCCCCCGCTAGCCCATTCCTCGAGCAACGGCCCGCCCCGCCGTTGCTCATCTTTCAAAAAACATCATTCAAGAGTCGAATGGTATCTTTTGCAAGATTATGGAAACGCTGTCTGACACCGTTTCCTATGGGGAAGACTAACGCAACGCTTGAGCACGCGACCGAAAAGGAGTACAGTGAACCATATGAGAAAAGAACTTTCCTATAGGGTTGAATACGAAGTGGACAAGAAAACAGGCCAGGTTGTGACTACAGTGCCAGAGCTCAACCACCTGTCTTCCTTTGGTGACTCCTTTGCCGAGGCTGAAGCTAGTATTCGTGAAGCCGTGACTGGCTACTTGGAGCTTTTACACAAAGAGCGCCACGCACTTCCAAAACCAGCCTATGCGACAGAGGGAACGTACCTCCATGTATTCCGGCCGCAATTTGCCTAGAAGAGCAATATGCCAAAGATTTCTCCACTACCGGCAAGAAAGATTATTGAGTTGCTCTAATAAACTGTAAAGCTGTAAAATTCACTAGGGTAGTCTAGATACTTTTCTGCAGTAATTCCCCCCAGCCTCCTTGAAAGATTGACGACTGGGCTGCGTCTGCTATAGTATAACTACAAATGGCCTAACGGCCCTCGAGAACCCGCCGAAAGGCGGGTTCGTCCGTCGTAGCAACTATTTCTCAAGAGTGACGGTTCTTTGCTTGCAATCGATGAGCGCTTTGTATGAAAATTTCGTAAGAAAACTAATCCCCATGAGGGGCATGCTTTCAGCAATGAGTACTTCGACTGTTTGAATTTCTCGTTCCATTGCAGCCATCGCAAGTGCTACAGGCACTCGCACCACCTCGCCATTTGCTATCTTCACTTCTGTTACTCCGACAACTTCGAGGCCAAGTTCCTCAGCTAGCTGCGGAGTTACCTGGAGATCACCAGAGAATCCTGTATCAAGAACTGCATAGGTTGCTTGCACTGCTTGTCCCCACGCCACAATAACCTGCATAAAGGGAGTATTCTCAAGGAAGAGCCCACTAATCATGCTGCAATTTTAGTCTGAAAAAGAATGTGTGCCATTGTTTCGGCAACATCATAGCCGATTTTCACTACATAGAAGATCCTATCAGGATGCTGTTTGCGCGCTTTGGTGAGAGCCTCTGCACTTGAGGTGCCGAGATAGGTGGATTTGGACACAATATCAATAGCTAAGAATTTTCCCTTTTCTTGAGGGTCGTACTTAGACTTCGTAGCAGCATAGATTTTTGCGCCCTTCTCGGCCACCTCGGAGATTTTTTTTTGGAGTAAGGAGTTAGCCATAAAGAAATTCTTAGATTTGCCTTCAGTGTACTCTTGTACTCCACACTGCGCAAATTCGGTTGGTTACCATGTAGGCGATTTCAATATTACATAAAAGATGACCAATCTTTGTGCTATGAAGTAATACGCTCGGTTCTGCCCCAGCACAATTCGAAGATAATCTTTTGATAAACAAAGGTACCTGGTACCTTTGTTTTGTCTACAGCTCAACTTTTGTTGCCTTGCTCCAGAGTACCCCAAAGTATGCAGTGAAGGCGCGGACGGTTTCTTGCCCTGCGATATCGAGGAGATATGGCTCACTGCTATAGAACAGAAGCGCGACGTGATCGTGCCAGATCATAATGTCGTTGAAGACTCCGGCGGCGCTCTCGAGCACGCGGAGTTCGACGCCGAAGCGTGAAGCATTGAGTCGCGCCTCTTTTTCGCCTTGGTTAAACATCAAGAGATTCATGGTGATGTTGCGCTCATGTCTGGTAGCTTCAAATGCTCGAAAGGGCACACCCTCGGGATTGAAGATGGTGTAGTAGCGCGCGCTTTCAATACCGAGCACGCGGATCGTGTCGTCCTTGGGCATGCGCCGCGTTTGGTCGATGTAGTATTGCTGAATTTTCCGTACACCACGGAAAGTGCGCACCGTCTCTACTTCGCGATCAGCGTTTGCGAGCCCGAGGAGCTCAGGGACGAGTGCTTGGGTGTCTGCGAGGCGCACGCGTGCATCGTGCTCAAGTGCGGCGGGATCCTCCACGCTGAAGCGTTTGCGCCCGCGCACCTCATGGATAGAGAGCAAGCGTCGCGCGGCAAGGCTTTCGGCCGCAAGATAAATGAGCTGCTTGTGGAGGCTCGTCAATTCTTGGATCTGCCCCACCCCAGGCTCACCCAGTTTGAGGACGGCCAAATACACTTGGGCCTCATTCGGCTTGAGGCCTAGTCCTTCCAAGCGGCTTTCTAGAGTCAACTTTTCTTGTCCAGATGGCATAGAATGCTTATAAATATAGGTCTATTGTGCAAAAGTAGTAGATTCAACAATTATGTACGACTTTACATAAATACAGTACCATGGTCTGCATGAATTACAAAATCAAAACAGCAATCGGGATCATGGTGCTCATGTTTATCATCATTGTTATCGAAGTCAGTTCTGGAGGTCATGATGCCTCCTCCCCTCTTAAGATCGGCTGGATCGGGCCTCAAACTGGAGACGCGGCGGTGCTTGGCATAGATAGTGCCGTTGCTGCTCAACTTGCGGTGGACGAGATCAATAAAAGCGGTGGCGTGAATGGTAGGCAGGTGCAACTCTATGTGGAAGACGACCAATATAATACGCGCAAAAGCATTGACGCCTACAACAAGCTGGTACATGTGGACGGTGTGAAGATTCTCGTCTGCTTGGTGCAAGCCGATCCAAAACGGTGAGCCCGCCTCCTCTTGGAGACAAAATTCCCAGATACCAAGCTGGCTTGTAGCATAAGGATCGTGTGCCGCAAGCATGGTTTCCAAAGGTTCTGTTCCCCAGAAAGCGAACTGCTTGCAGTAGTGCACGAACCCACCACCCTGAAGCGGGGCGTTCCCGTTGGTGCTCACGCCCACTTCACGCAAGTCCGGCCATGGGCCCCAGCCGAGTCCCATGCCTCGCCCATAGAGTGCTTGGTTCGACTCGATGACGTCCTTGGCATAGGCGGCAAGAAGCTCTTTGCCCTCGAAATCGATACTGCCCCGAGAGGGTTCTGCCCTACGCCGCCAGAGGTTGAACTCCTCCAGGTGGGGCATTTCCCGGAAAAGCGAAGCTAGGTCGCTAAAGGTTGCCGGTCCCATCGCTAGTCGCAATTTACGGCGGGCCTCTGGACTACGTACCGCGGCGGGGAATCCGAACCTCGCCCGCAGCTCGTCTCGCTCCTGCGTTGCCTCCAAGCTGTCGACGAAGCGGCTCAAGCTTGGCTCCGGCTGGGTGTAGATGTAGCGAAAAATGCGCGCTGTCAGTCCTGGGGCAATCATCCCTAGGCGCAGCCAGTGTCTCCCTACTCCCCGCTGTTCCTCGTCAAAGAGGGCAGCATCGTAGTTTGCTGGAAAGTCAACCATGATGCCCTCCTTTCTGGGTTAGTGTCGAGGTGCTGCCTTCTCGGTACGAGAAAGCCCCTACTCTACCCATGACAGTACGCACCAGCGTGCCTAGTGTCAATCTGTGAAGTGTCACCTCACTTTGGTGCTGATGTTTACCCCGCACCACGAGAATGCCACGACCGTCAGGTCGTGGATGAATCGGGGCATCCAGGCGAGCGAAGCGAGAAGTGCCCCAATGCCACGGGCGTCAGCCCGTGGTGCGGGGTTTACATCGAGGGGCTAACTCTATAGAGTGGTTGCGGATCAGGTCGATCTGTAGTCAGAGACGAATTGGAAGGAGAACGGATGTCTATCGTTGGGAAACCTCACCACATCGTCAAGGCGACGCATTGCGCGCTGTGTGATGATTTGATTGCGGTGGCTGAAGAGCAAGCCGCTCAACTCGAAGGGCAGGCCAATATCTGGCTTTGCAAGATATGCACGGCGCTCATGCAGGGCGCGCTGACGCCAGTCGAGAAGCTCATGCTTGCTCGGGCTGCCGAGAAGGCTGTGGTATTGGATGCAGATGGCGGCATCACCTGCCCCAACTGTGCCGAGCCCGAGCGATTCGGCTACACTATTTCATTCTTCGGTCCCAAGTCCCATCGTGCTCTGACGACCTGCACGAAATGCCTCTGTACCTTCGAGGTGCGCGAATCGAGTGCTGAGGCAGAGCCGATCGCGGCGGATGGGCTCGTCCCATTTGTCGCGAAGTCACTCGCGGACTCCGAGACGCAATAATCCTCGTCTCCTGTGCTTACTACGCAAAGGGCCGGTCACAAAATGTGACCGGCCCGCTCTTTGTACATACCAAAGTCAACTCCTTTTCATGTCGCACAACATGCAGGAATGCTATACTAGGCGACATGATTGGGCAGTACGCAAAAGGACGAGTGGCGGTGTTTATTGATGCCAGCAATATTTACCACTCGCAAAAGACTCTTGGCTGGAAGGTTGATTTTGAGAAATTACGACTGTACTTCCAAAAGGAAACAAATCTCACCTCGATACTTTTTTATACCGGACTTGATCCAAAGAATGAAAAACAAGTCTCTTTCCTCGAACACTTGCAGCGCTATGGCTACAAGGTGGTGAGCAAGGTACTGAAGGTGATCAAAACGGGTCAAAACACCTATCGGCATAAAGGTAGTCTAGATATTGAACTTGCTCTCGATTGTTACATTGCTCGAAATACTTTTGACACCCTTGTGCTTTTGTCTGGAGATAGTGACTTCTCTCCCCTACTTGATCACCTCAAGGCGGAGAGGAAGAAGATCGTTATCATGTCCGCGCGTGGGCACGTGGCGGTTGAGTTAACTTCGCGTGCAAAGTTCGTAGACCTAGGTAAGATTAAGCAATATATTCAGTATAAAATTCAAGAGGCCCCGAAGGGCCTCTGAAGTTTGGTATAAGCATTGTATCATGCACTCCACCCATGTCAACTAATCACATTATTGACCTCAAGCAGCGGTTTCTCGAGTATGTGGAGATTGAGAAGGGGCGGAGCTTGAAGACCGTCGAGAATTATGATCGCTATCTGAAGAGTTTTTTTACCTTTGGGAAAATTGTAAAGCCCGCGGACATCACCGACGAGGCGGTGCGCCAGTTTCGTCTCCACATCAACCGCAAGGGACTAAAAAAGAATACCCAGAACTACCACCTGATTGCGCTGCGCACATTTCTGAAATACCTGATACGCCACGACATACAGTCGCTTGCACCCGACCGTATTGAGCTTGCGAAGGTAGGTGAGCGTGAGCTCGACCCTATGCACCAAGACGAGCTGGAGCGCCTACTCGCGGCGCCTAAGCTCGACACGCTCCAGGGGTTGCGCGACAAGGCCATCCTCGAGCTCCTCTTCTCGACTGGTTTACGTGTCTCGGAGCTCTGCTCCCTCACCATCAACCAAGTGGACCTCAAGCGGGATGAGTTTTCTGTGCGCGGGAAAGGCAGCAAGGTGCGCGTTGTCTTCTTGTCTGATGCCGCGCGGAAAGCGATCAAGCAGTATTTAGAAAAGCGTGGCGATGCCAGCGAGGCTCTCTTTGTGCCTGTGGGTGGTCCGAATGTAAAGTCGGCGGCAACACCGGAGGCGCTCACTCCCCGCTCGGTGGAGCGCATGGTGAAGCACTATGCCATCAAAGCAGGAATATTCAAGAAGGTCACCCCGCACGGCTTGCGCCATTCGTTTGCCACTGATCTCCTTTCGAACGGCGCCGACCTGCGCTCGGTGCAAGCCATGCTCGGTCACGCCAATATCGCCACGACGCAGATCTACACTCACCTCACTGACCGCCAGCTCCGCGAGGTGCACAAGGCGTTTCATGCCAAGAGTCGATAATTGACTGTATCCAAGTAAGATGGTCTTTGCGAGAGCGAAGCTCGAAGCAATCCAGGGGAATCAGCACATGAATTACTGGATTGCTTCGCAGTAGCACCACAAGAGTACTTCAGAACATATAGTCGTGGGCTACACTCTTTATGTTCTTGGTCGCTCGCAAAGACGAGAATAGAGCTCCTATTTTCGACTAAACAAAAACCCCGCCAACGGCGGGGTTTTTGTTTACAGTCAGATTTACTGAGCTGGAGCTGGGGCAGGAGCTGCTGCTGGAGCAGGTACTGTCGCGCCCTCTGGCGCTGGGGCCGGAAGGGTAGCTGCTGGCTGTTCTGGAGCTGGTGCAGGAGCCACTGCGTTGCGGCTTGCTGCCCACCAGATGATCAAAAGCACTACGATGATGACGACCACAATCCATACGGTCGCATTACCTTTCTTTGTTGCTAACATGCGTTTGTTTCTTGATTGATAATGGGCCCAGTGTACACCTTTTTGGCTAATCGACAATGTGGATATGGGATATTTAGCTATATTACTGCACGTGGTGCCTGGCCCGGATTACTTTAATCTCCTCCCCCTCAAGCTCCCCCTTCTTCTCTTTGCCTTGTTCTCCAAGCTTTTTCAGCTCATCTATAGGTAAGCGCGAAAGCCCCTGGGCTCGCTTTCTCAGGTAGTCGCTCGTATTCAGGGCTGGATTGTCAAGAACTTCTTCTAGTAAGGCATGCAGGATAAAGCCGATTTTTGGCCCGGGGGTCTCTCCCGTTATCTCCATGATTTTTTGTCCGTTCACTTTAAGCATCCCGACAGCGATAGGGTCTCGCATGGCCTCCTCGATCATTGCTTCATATTTACGCAGGCGGTACGGGGCCTCTTTCGGTCGCCCAGTTCCTATACGGTCACAAGCGCGCACTTTCATAAGGTCCCACACATTTTCCGGACCGACACTACGAATAAGGCGCCGTACGGCCGAAAGGGTGATCTTATCTACATCAGAGAAGAAGAGGTGGTAACGCACGAGCTTCACGACCACATCCGTCATTTCACGTGAAAATTTGAGCCGCTCCATGATTTTCTTAGTCATCTTGCCTCCCACGACGTCGTGACCATGGAAGGTCCACATCTGACGGGCTTCGTCCCGTACACGCGTACGGGGCTTGCCGACATCATGGAGAAGAGCTGCTAGCCGTACATGAAACGGCCATCCCCTATTTATGGCATGGTTGAGCGAGCGGAGATTGTGCTCCCACACGTGGTATACGTGCTCCCCCCGCTGCTCAATGCCAATCCCCTCTTCAAGTTCAGGAATAATATACTTCATTATTCCGAGCAGGCGGCAAATTTCTAAAGCAGGCATGGCGGTATCGCTCATGAGGATTTTCTCAAACTCTTCTCGGATACGCTCGACTGCAATGCGCGCCAGGAGGTGGCCTTGCGACAATATAGCCGTCTGCGTCTCCGACTCAATAGCAAAGTTGAGCTGGGCGGACAGACGGATCGCCCTTAAGATACGTAGGGCGTCCTCCTGGAACCGCTCCTCTGGTTTCCCAACTGCGCGCAGCAGCTTAGACTCCAAATCCAGCTGTCCTTTATAAAAATCGACAATATGTCCCTTAGAAACACTGTACGCTAAGGCGTTTACAGTAAAATCTCGACGCTTCAAGTCATCCTCAAGTTTATCGCTAAACTTTACCTCGTCGGGGTGGCGGTAGTCTGAGTATTTGCCTTCAATACGGTACGGAGTCACCTCTACTACCTCTTTTTCCCCAAGTAGTGGCAACATTTCTCCAGTGACCAGGTGACTGTGGTCACCTGTTACTGGTTCACGTGTAACGTCACTTTGCGGATCATGTGGGGTGTAATCATGTGTTTCACGTGAAAGAATAGGCTTTTTAGTTACACGTGAACCATTAGTAGTCGTTTCTTGTGAGATGACCACTCCTACCGTCCCGAATTCGTTCTCGTAGAATGTTCGGGGGAATAGAGCCTGAATCTGTTCTGGGCGTGCGTTGGTAGTGATGTCCCAGTCTTTTGGCACACGTGAAAGCAAGAGATCGCGGACACAACCTCCCACTAGATATGCTTCAAAACCAGCCTTTTCGAGGGTGCTGGCAACTTCTTGTATGCGCTCAGGGACGTTTAGTTTCATGAGAAACAGGCCTTAGCTAGTTACACGTGAACCAATGTAATAGTGTAACATTAGTGCCGAAGAGAGGACTTGAACCTCCAAGGGGTTGCCCCCACAGCGTTCTGAACGCTGCGTGTCTACCAATTTCACCACTTCGGCGGATTGTTAATGATATCCAGTGCTTTCCTTATCTTCTCTCCTTTTCTTACCATATCTTACCAATTGGGGGACATCCTCAGCATAATACATCATTTTGCAAAGAATCGCCGCCTCTTTCTTTGAATATTTAAGTTGAGAAGAAGGTTTGTTTTTGTTTAGAGCAATAAAACCTTTTGTATCAGAGGTTTTATCTATCCTTTCCAGAAGCCAGTCTAGGTATCTTCTGCACTCCTCCAATAAACTCTCTATGCTCCCGCCAAGAGTCGGCCCCAGCTCGTTTTATTCCCAAAACGGCCATGCGCTATTGCCTGCTTCACTTTGTTCAGCATGGGCAATTCCCTTCGGGACCTCCTTAAACATGAAGCAGTTCATGTTTAAGCCATTGCTTCCGTGTTGCTTGCTAGCAACATCGGTCCGGCTTTCGAATCTTGACGCACATGAAGCAGTTCATGTGCTGCGGGAGCACAAATTCACTACGTTCATTTATGCTCCCGCCAAGATTCGAACTTGGAACAACTGCTTCGAAGGCAGGTATGATATCCATTTCACTACGGGAGCGTCGCCTTACTGTAGCGTAAAAGTGCATAAATATCCAACAGATTTTATAGGTTCGTGCTAAAATAATTGTATGAAAAATCATCTGCATGGGGTACTGCATTTCTTCGACAAGCTGGAGGATCGGGTGAGGGGAGTGCTCAGCCATCATCCAGTCCCGTACAGTCTCATCACTGCGGTGGCTATCGTGGTCTTCTGGGACGGCGTCTCTAATGTGACCTCTAGCGTGCCCATGCTCCAGGGGTTCTGGGGAGGCATGATCCTAATTACGGCCAGCGTCGGAGTGCTTCTTGTGACAGGCGTCTTTGTCTCATTCTTCATTGGGGACACTATTATCATCTCTGGTATTCGCGGAGAGAAGAAGATGATTGACAAGACGGAGGATGAGCTCCACCAAGAGCTCGATGCTATTGGTAGCCTTGCTGCAAAGCTGGATAAAATAGAACTGGAGGTAGAGCATTTGGAGAAAGATTTGCATCAATAGTTATCAACCCATAGAATCGAACAGATAGTGATACAATTTCTAGATAACAATCTGTTCGATGAGAAAAGATAAAGAAACAATACTTGCACTGCGTAGGGAGGGGAAGAGTTATCGGGAAATTATGGAGCTCGTCCCCATCTCAAAAAGCACACTTTGTGCTTGGTTTAGGCCTCATCCTGATCTGGAACTCATCAAGCAGTGCAAGATAGAGGGAGCAAGCTTGGCAAACAGTGAGCGTATGCAAAAAATGCAGGCTGCAACTGCCCTAAAGTGGAAGAACTATTACGATTTAGCCAAGGATGAGGCGCGAGTGGAATTCAAAGAGAATAGAAGCGAAGAGCTATTTATTGCAGGCGTATGTTTGTACTGGGGTGAAGGCGATAAGAATATAAAATGTCCCATCCGCATTGCCAACACCGAAGCCCCGGTAGTAAGAATTTTTGCTCACTTTATGCAGCGTTATGGTGGTGCTAGGCAAGAGAATCTACACGTTTCACTTGTATTGTACCCAGATCTGGACCAAGAGGAGTGTGAAGCGTACTGGTCTCGGGAGTTGTCTATAGATCGGATGCGTTTTCATAAATCACAAATCATTCAAGGTAGACACAAAACGAAAAGGCTAGCATATGGTGTCGGAACAGTTGTTTTGAGCAATAGTTATGTTAAGATAAAAATTCTTGAGTGGATTCGTTTGTTAGGTGAAGAGTATCCTGTTCTCTTGCGGGTGTAGTTTAATGGTAGAACGGCTGGTTGCCAATCAGTCAGCGGGAGTTCGATTCTCCCCACCCGCACAAAGTGAGCGTGAGCGAAGCCCGTGCGGCAGAGAGAATCGATTCTCCGAAAAAGACGTCTTTGTAAACAAAAAGACGTAGGAAATGAAGCACATCCTGATGCAAAACTGTGGATAAACCTGTGGAGGATGTTGATAAAAGACAGATTCTATGGCTAATAAATGTCTGAAATGACCGAAAAGAGCCTTTTTGTCTCATGAGGACCGAGAAGCGAAAAACAGGGGACTTGGGCGAAGAACTTGCGGTTCTTTGGCTCGAGAAACAACGCTATAGAGTCATAGTCCGCAACTATTTGAAGAAGTGGGGAGAGCTCGACATTGTGGCGACAAAGGACAACGTAGTGCATTTCATCGAAGTGAAGTCTGTGAAGCGTTTCCATGGCGAACAGGCAAGTGAGGACCAGTACGAGGCAGAGGAGAATGTACATCCCTGGAAGCTGAAGCGCCTCTATCGGGTGATCGACATCTTTCTTGAGAACGAGAAGCTCGAAGACGCTGACTGGCAGCTCGACGTGGTGGTGGTAGAGCTGGACGATGAACACAGAGAGGGGAGGGTACGTATCCTCGAAGACGTTGGCTAATCTTCGGCTTGGCGCTTTCCCAAATGAATAGTGAAGTGCTAGATTGAAGTAATGGCATACCTTCTTTTTCCCGGAAGACATCTCCTCACCACCGCATTTCAGGAGTCCTACTTGTGGGACATACTGCGACTGCCGCTCGAGACCCTGCCACTGTTTGGTGCGGTGCATATTCCAGCCGACGAACGCATTGAGGAAATAGTCTTCTCCATCACTTCAGCCAACCGCGATAATTCTCGGTATAACCCTATTTCTTTCCACATCCGTGCTATAGGCATCGATCGCTTTGCACGAGCGTATGCCGAGGCTCTCGGTATTCGGTATCGAATTATCGGTATACCCGAATATCACAACACGGATCGTTTTGCCGAGTACCTCATTAAAGAGGTGGGCGATGCGACTAATGGTACGATCAAGCTGACACCTCAGAATAGTGTTGTTTTGTCATCGACCCCTGCGATGATTGCAATGTGGCAGAAGCTGGGCTTCCCACTCTTGCCAGCAGAGTACGATCCCCTACAGCAAAAAGTTACTAAGGAAACTCCGGTGCGGCTTCTTGAGCAGATTGCAGAGACCGGAGCAATGTGGCGGGCGACACCACTCCACGAGAAGCTTTCTGTGGCAGCCCAAGGTGTGTGGCACGACTTTCCAGACGTTCAAGAAAAATTCTTTCGTATTTGGCGCGATCCCTTGCTCACTGAGTCCGGCAGTCTCACAGAAACACGAAATTACTCCACCTATGCCGTTGGCATGAGTCATGCGGCGTTGCTCGAAGTGAAGTACCATGACATCAAAGCGGCGCTCATGCCCGGGCGAATAGTGGACGAAGGTTGTGCGGACGGAGCTTTGCTCGCTAGAATCTCGCGCGACTTCCCGGATTCAGATTTAATTGGAATTGAAGTCACGAGCGAGTTCATTGCCCGCTTTCAGGAACGTCAACGCGCAGGCGAGTTCAGTGGTTCGTACGTGCATGTGCACCAGCGAAACTTAACCGAGCATATTTTCGAAGCTGCTTCGATCGACACCACGATCTGTAACTCTACGACCCATGAACTGTGGTCGTACGCTGAGCAGGAAAAAACAGTGCAATCGTACCTCACGATGAAGTTTGCACAGACGAAGCCCGGTGGGCGACTCGTGATCCGCGATGTGGTGGGACCGGAAGAGAAAGAGCAGGAAGTGTGGCTCTGGCTTAATCGCGACGATGGTGCGAAAGAGAACATCAACGCACAATTCGCAACGCCTGATGAGTTGGCGACACATCTTCGTGGGCTTTCGACCTACGCACGTTTTGTTCGCTTTGCTGAAGATTTTCTCGCCGACATGCGAGCAAAAGGGAAGCGGAGTGCGGAGACAAAGCTTACCTATCGAGAAACCGAACGCAACGGTGAGAAGTACATTGTCCTTTCTTTGAAATCAGCCGCAGAATTTTTGAGCAAGAAAGACTATGTAGACAATTGGCAAAGTGAACTCAATGAAGAGTTCACCTTTTGGAGCGTAAGCGAATGGAAGGACGCACTGCGTGCTGCAGGTTTTATCATTATCGAAAATCCGAACACTCCCGAAGTCTCCTCCCGCGCGTACACCAATCCTTGGATAGTAGAGCACCGTTACGAAGGCAAAGCAAAGCTTTTTCGCGAGGTAAACAGCTCTCCCGAAGCAATCGACTACCCACCCACCAACGTGGTCCTCATCGCCGAAAAGCCCTTACGAAACAAAATTGGTTAAAAAAACTTTTTAAGCTCACGAAGCGAGTGAGATTTGAACGAATACAAAATAGCGGGACGTTGGCTGCCACCGATTGTCCTCTCTTTTGTAGCGCGGACAAGATCGAGTTCAAAGAATTTCTTGCGAAAATTACGCTTATCAAGCGGGCGAGCGAGGATTGCTTCGTAGGCTTTCTGAAGTTGGGTCAAGGTGAATTTCTCTGGCAGGAGGGCGTACACAGCGTTTGTATATTCAAGTTTTGATTGCAAACGCTTGACCCCGTAGCGAATGATCTCTTTGTGATCAAAGGCAAGCTTCGGAAGATTCCGGACAGAAATCAAATGCGGATGCTGGAGCCCTGGGGCAGTAGGGGAGAGGGAGATATGCTCGTACGGCACCAAGGCAAAATAGGTGATACTAAAGACTGGTCCTCGCGGATCACGATCAGGGCTATCAAAGGTGTACAGTTGCTCAAGATAGGCGTGGACCACCCCCGCCTTCTCTTTGAGGACGCGCGAGGCAGCTTGGCTCGTGGCCTCCTTCTCCTTTATAAATCCACCAGGGAGAGCATGGAGGTGAGCAAACGGTTCTTGCTCGCGTTCAATCACCAAAACTTTAAGTTCATCATTATCGACGGTAAAAATAGTGACGTCAACGGTGACGGATGGCTGTAAGTAGCCTGGGTATTTCCTTGTTGTTTTCATGAGCTCCAGTCTAGCACATCTTCGTGTCCTTGACACACTAATGTGGATAATTCCAGATGTTGTATTTTCGTAAGAAATTTGACTTTGGAATCGTCTAGGTATATAGTGTAACAAGAACACTTAGTACCCTCGATATGCGAGAGCAGTATCAGTAGGGAACAAGGTGTACCCCAGTTCTTTGTCAGGGTCCCTGTTACTAGCCGCCTCGGCGGCGTGACTACAGGAAACATATGCAGCATTGCTGCACCGATCACAAGGTTCTACCCAAAGGAGGCGTGTTCGTACTGCCTAGAATAACTGTTAACTTGATCCCACGTCTGTCTGATATCGTTCCTGGCCATTCCGGCCATTTTCTCGACGCTTTATATAGTGTATTTGTAACACTATTACAGTGCCAAAGAGAAGAAATGAGCGAAAGCTCGAAGGAGGCTCGCCATGCGCTCGACCAAGATTCACCTACTCGTGATCGACCCCCAGAACGACTTCTGCGATATCCCTGGTGCCACATTGCCTGTCCCGGGTGCTGATGCGGACATGAAGCGGCTTGCCGCTCTCGTGGATCGCGTTGGCCACAAGCTCGAGGACATCCACGTCACCCTCGACTCGCACCGCCTGATCGACGTTGCCCACCCCGCCTGGTGGATGGATTCCTCCGGCCGTCAGCCGGCTCCATTCACCATGATCTCGGCCTCGGACATCGAGTCCGGCATCTGGACCACCCGAAACCCGCAGTTCCGCGACCGGTCGCTCGCCTACGCGCGTGACCTCGAACGGCAGGGCAAGTACAAGATCTGCGTCTGGCCACCCCACACCCTCATCGGGACCTGGGGACACGCCGTGCACGCCGACTTGAACAAGGCCCTGCAGCGCTGGTCCGACCGCGAGTTTGCAATGGTGAACTACGAGACCAAGGGGTCGAACCCCTACACCGAGCACTACGGCGCCATGATGGCGGAAGTGCCGGACCCGGCTGACCCCTCGACCATGTTGAACACGCGATTCCTCTCGATGCTGGCCTCGGCCGACATCGTGGGCGTCGCGGGTGAGGCCCTCTCACACTGCGTCATGACCACCGTCGACCAGATTGTCGAGAACATCGGCCCCGAGCACGTGAAGAAGTTCCACATTCTCACGGACTGCACCTCGCCGGTTTCGGCGGTGCCGAACGGCGGCCCGGATTTCCCGGCCATCTCGAAGAAGTGGCTCGCCGAAATGAAGTCGAAGGGTCTCACCCTCACCACCGCGGCCCAGTTCCTCGCGTAAGCGTTGCAACTAGATCGACAAGTGGGAGGGGGCTACACGCTAATTGTAAAGCAGGGCGTGCACACATTGCACGCCCTGCAAAAGGAGACTGATAGTTATGCCTCGCATGATGGACAACACAATGCTAAGCGGTACGATCCCAGGTGTCCATGGCTTCGGCTACTCGGGCACCCGCATCGAACGCCTCGGCGCTTCGGAGTACACCCTGGTCACGATCGCCGTCGACATCACGGGCTCGGTCACCGGCTTCCGCAAGGAGTTGCGTGACATGCTTGTCGCAGCCGTTCTGGCCTGCAAGAAGTCGCCGCGTTCGGCAAACCTGCTCGTGCGGGTCATCCTCTTCAACACCTCCCTCAAGGGTGGCGTCGAGGAACTGCACGGCTTCAAGCCGCTTTCGGACATTGACCCCACGCTCTACGCGGAGCTGAATCCGGGCGGTGGCACACCGCTCTTCGATGCGGCGTTCTCGGCCATTGGGGCCACAAACGCCTACGCGAAGAAGCTCTTCGATTCGGACTTCTTTGCGAACGCGATTCTCTTCGTCATCACCGACGGCGAGGACAACGCCTCGACCACGACCCCGACCATGATCAAGAAGGAGATCGAGCGGGCCGTCAAAGGCGAAGAGCTCGAGTCCGTCGTCTCAGTGCTGATCGGCATCAACGACCAGTACTGCACCCCGGCTCTGGAAGCGTTCAAGCGGGACGCGGGCCTCGACCAGTACATCGCCATGGGCGATGTCACTCGAGGCAAGCTCGCCAAGCTGGCAGGATTCGTCAGTCGCTCGGTGAGTTCGCAGTCACAGGCACTTGGCACCGGCGGTCCGAGCACCCAGATCCCGACCGTGATTTAACGGTCATCACCTAGCCTGATCGGTTAGACCCAACTTATGAGGGTGGCAGCCATACGGTCGCCGCCCTCTTACTCTTTTCCAAAGGAGAGACAGATGTATCACGCAGATCATGCCATTCACATTGGTCACGACCACGTTCGCGCAGGAATTCTGTGCGAAGACTACGCCTGGTCCGAAGTCACCGAGAAGTACGCACTTGCGATCATTAGTGATGGTTGCTCGTCCGGAGCGGCGACCGATATTGGTGCGCGTCTCACGACGCTCGCATACCGGAATGTGCTCAGAACAGTAGCCGCAACACGAAGTCAGCTCGGATCACCTGCTGTACAAGAGGAGATCGACGCGAAAGCAATGAAGTTGGTTTGGGCAAGCGCAGCGATGCTCTCGCTCGAGCGAAACGATTTGCTCGCCACGGTTGGGTTCGTGATCGCGACCCCTACTTCAGTTCTTATTCGCTTGATTGGAGACGGTGTCGTCGCCCTCATGGGTGCAGATGGCCATACGCTCATGCACCGATTTGAGTGGGACAACTCTACGCCTTTCTATCCGGTGTATCACACCGGTACGGATGTGGCAGAGTTCGTGCGCGCTCATGGAGCAGACGAGCACACACCTCGGTTCCACGAAGAGCAATATCTAAAACGGAGCACGGGAGAATTGGAACTGATTGGTCGTCAGAGTTACAGCGTAGCAAATGGTATACACGGCTTCACACTTCAACTCGAGGGTGATGCCCGCGAGCGTCTTTCCGGAGTCGCCCTCTTTAGTGACGGCATCACTCAGGTGCAAGAAACCCCCTGGTATATTGCCGCGAGTGACGCACTCGCATACAAGAGCATTGCCGGCGTTTTTGTGCGACGACGGCTCCTAAGGCTCACCAAAACTTGGAACACCGATGGTCACGAGCATCATGATGATCTCTCGTGTGCCACGGTGCTCCTGAACACAGGAAAGGAAGATGGTCATGAGCAGTCCACGTGATACAAGAACGGTCATGATTGATGGTAAGGGAACAGTTATCCTCCGCCCATCAGACCACATCGCCACCGGCGGTGAAGGCTCGGTCTATCGCATGGGCGACCTGGCCGTGAAGCTCTTCACCGACGAAAAGAAAATGGTCCACGACAACATGGAAGGCAAGATCAAGCTCTTGGCTCCCATCGGTAACGAGATGGTCATCGCACCCGAACGTATCGTCAGGCTCCCCTCGGGAGTACCCGTCGGCTACGCGATGCCTTTAGTCCGCGGAGAACCATTGCCCCGACTCTTTACGAACGACTACCGTGCTCATGCACGGTGGACGGACGCGGACGTCGGCGCAATGGTGGAACGTATGCGCGAAGTAGTGATTCGCGCACACGATCACAAGGCGATCATGGTAGACGCCAATGAATTCGCCTGGCTGATGGCGAGAGAACCTAAGCGCGGTCCCGTACCGAAGATCGTCGACGTTGACTCGTGGGCGATCGGCAGCTGGAAACCACAGGTGATTATGCCCTCGATTCGGGACTGGCAGACCAAGGGGTTCACTGAAGGCTCAGACTGGTTTTCCTGGGGCATCGTCACCTTCCAGCTCTACACCGGCATTCATCCCTACAAGGGCACGCTTGATGGATTTACGCGCAGTGATCTCGAAGGACGCATGAAAGCCCGAGCCTCGGTTTTCCGAAAGGAGGTGCGCTTGAATGGGGCCGTGCGTGATTTCAGTCTGATTCCAAAACCACTCGCAGATTGGTATCGAACCACCTTCGAGGAGAAGATTCGGACAGCTCCCCCCTCACCCCTAACCATTGTGAGTGCCATTCCAACTCACACAGCTACCACCCACACGGTAGTAGTGAACGCCAAGGATGCACTCGAACACAAACGACTCTACGACAGCAGTCACGGCAAAGCCGTAAAGGTGTACCCGTGCGGTGTGCTCCTCACTGATACTGGAAAGCTGATTGACGTTACTTCCAAACGGATACTCAGGCACGATGTGCCGCTTGATGCAGAAGTAGTGAGTGCACCCCAAGGTTGGTTGGTCGCGGTTCTTGATCAGGAGCGCATTGCACTCGTGCACATCGATGATCGCAGTGGAGCTGCAACGCCACTCACAGTAGCGCTTCGTGGTGAGAAGATCTGGCGAGCCCATGATCGACTGTTTGTTATTCACGACGACCAGTTGACTGAGCTCACCTGTGTTCACCTCGGGAAGCCCATCGCAAGCGTCGGGAACTCGTGGAGTGTCATGCCGGCTGCTCTTCATTGCCTAAATGGAGTAGCAGTGCAAGACACCCTTGGCGCAGCGTATGTTCTTTTCCCAAGCGGGAAAGAGTCAGTCACGCAAATTCGCGTGCGAGAACTCGATCGCAAGCGAGTAGTGACTGGCACAGCCGCACATCGGGCAGCGACCTTCATCGCTGCCGATCGTACTGGCACCTACACCAGGTATGATCTCGTTTTTGACGCTGCGCTGCGCACCTACCAGTGCAGCACTTCGCCAGCCGATGCTCCGGAGCTGAATGCCACCATGCTCGAACGCGGCGTGGTGGCCGAGATTCCGGATGACGGCTCACTCCTAATCCGCGTACCCACTACCGGTGCGGTAAAGGAAGTGAAGACCGCCTCGATACGCGCAACGATGCGACTCACCTGCATACATGATCTGGTTGTCTACCTGTATCACGGCGAACTCTGGTCACTGCGCTCCAAGTGACACAAGGGACCCATACGAATAGCTCTTTTGGACAAGAGGCAAGAGGGAGGTTTTAAACAACTCCCTCTTGTCCGCCCTTTTCCACGTTAACCGAAACGGCACGAATTTCTTTCGTGCCATCTGGGTTGTCGTGGTGACAACGAGTTCTTTGTCAGTACAGATCACACGCAGGAGGTATGATGTTATGAACACCACTCGATTTAGCAGCTATACGTCCGAGGAACCGATTATCACATCGCTCCTCGACATCGACTTCTACAAGTTCCCCATGCGGCAGTTCGTTGCCACCTATTTCCCCGAAGTGGAGACAACTTTTGCGCTCACCAACCGCAGCACACTGTCCTTGGCGATCTTGGTACCTGAAGAGGCACTTCGTCGGGAACTGGATCATGCTCGCACACTCACCTTTACGCGGACGGAACTTGCGTACCTGCGAGGCATGGACGTCTATGGTGCGAACATGTTCTCTGAGCGCTTCTTGGGCGAGTTGAAGAGTTTCCGTCTGCCGCCGTACTCGCTCACACGTGTGGGCGATCAGTACGATCTTGAGTTCCAGGGGCGCTGGGCAGACGTATCACTCTGGGAAACAATTGCCATGTCGATCTTGACCGAGCTGCGCACGCGCGAAGGGTTGCGCCGCCTCTCGGCCATCGATCGACAGACACTCTATGCGCGCGCGTGGTTGAAGCTTGTCGGCAAGCTCATGGTGGTTGCAAGTCAGCCCGACATTCGGGTAGCAGACTTTGCTACTCGACGACGGCACAGCCGGGCGTGGCACGAGCATGCGGTGCTAACAGCAGTCGAGCTCCTTGGTCCCCAGTTCACCGGCACGAGTGACACACAGTTCGCCCTCGCTCACAGCTTGATCCCGATTGGCACCAATGCACACGAGTTACCCATGGTGCTTGCGGCCTTAGCGAAGTCAGACGAGGAACGACGTGCGTCTCAGTACCGAGTCCCCGAATTGTGGCAGACGCTCTACGGCAAAGGATTGCGTATTTTTCTGCCGGACACGTTCGGCACTGCCCAATTCCTGGAGCACGCGCCTGCATGGCTCGCCCATGATTGGCGCGGTGCTCGGCAAGACTCGGCCGATCCTCTACAATTCGGTGAGCGGCTCATCTCCTGGTACAAACAGCACGAGGTGGATCCTCGGGAACGAGTGATGATTGCTTCGGACGGTCTCGATGTAGACCGCATCGTCTCGATCGCCTCGCATTTCCGGGGACGCCTGCAGACCGCTTTCGGTTGGGGCACACTCTTTGCGAACGATTTTCGCAACTGTTCTCCCGATGTTGCCATGGAACCATTCTTCGCTCCCATGTCGATTGTAGTGAAGCCCTCAGCGGCTAATGGTGAACCGACAGTCAAGCTCTCAGACAACACCCTGAAAGCTGTGGGTCCCAAAGCTGTTGTAACCGACTATCTACGTCTCTTCGGAGATGCAGGACGCGTACGTGCGCAGGTGATCGTCTGACGCTACTTCTAGTTCTTTTCCTTTTGACTCCGCCCCGCGGAGTCGTTTTTTTGTAGTTGAGGTGGTCTACAAATGTGCTACTATGACAAAACTACGGGGTGTACTACCCGCCCGTACCGAACGCCAGCCCGACACGAATGTCATCCGCCCGGACGAATGTCCATTCGGACGGGTTCTGGCGGGGTACGTTCGGGCGGGTACCGGTAGTACCTGCCTGCCGGCAGGCAGGGATCTGCTTGTAATGCATTGCATTTGAAATAACATAACGGGGCGTAATATACCGGTAGTATATCTGCGAAGGGTGAGGTGCTCGAAAGGGAACCCGCAGAAGCGGGCCGAGCACCGCAATGTCGTAGCACGACGGTGCGAGACGGGGTCGCGAGATTTTTCAGAAGAAAAATACTTGTGACCAGACTGGCAAGTGTTGTAGTAACGGAGTGTCGGAGAACTTTACATACAAGACGATTTCTTTCTCGGGGCGTAATATACCGGTAGTATATCTGCTTTGGGAGCAGACTGACCGAGTTCGATTCTCGGCGCCCCGAGAAAGAAATTATCACTAGTGTGCGGGTTAATTATAATCCCGATGCCCCTCCTCGCCACGCTTCGCGCAAAGGTAATTAATCTTCCAGTACAAGGGGCTCCGCGAAGGATGAAGGGGTCAGGATGAAGAAGGGGATGAAGGGGTCAGGAGCCTTCACTTTTAGATCACAATACAAATGCCATGAAGGCTCCTGACCCCTTCATCCTAATGAAAAGCATATGAATAACTACTTAAGTACAACCGGGCCGCATAAGGATTTCGAGGTGATCAAGCGCATTGATGAAAATGGTGTCGAGTACTGGACTGCACGGGAACTTTTTCCGCTACTTGGGTATTCAAGATGGGAAAAGTTCGATGACGTAATCGCACGAGCTGCTCAGGCCGCCCTGCAGAGCGGCCAAAGGGTTGACGATCATTTTCACCAAGCGGTGAAAATGATCGATATAGGTAAGGGTGGCAAACGTGCGGCAAAGGATTGGAAACTCGACAGGTACGCCTGTTATCTTATTGCTCAGAATGGAGACTCAGGGATTCCCCAAATAGCACTCGCGCAAACCTATTTTGCTGTACAGACGCGACGGCAGGAGGTGCTTGATCAGTTACCTGACTTAGAGAAGAGGCTGTTCATCAGAGGCGAAGTCTCGAGCCAGAACAAGAAACTATTCAAGACTGCGAAGGCGTCCGGAGTCACCAATTTTGGCCTCTTTAACGACGCCGGGTACAAAGGTTTATACAATGCGTCGCTCGCAGACATCGAAAAGCGAAAGGGGATAATGAAGGGTGAGCTGTTGGATCGAGCCGGCAGCACAGAGCTTGCGGCCAACCTTTTTCGCATTACGCAAACGGATGATAAGTTGAAAAATGATAAGGTCAGTAGCGAACAACGAGCCAAAGACACACACTTCACCGTTGGGCGGAAAGTTCGACGTACGATTCAAGATATTGGTGGAATCATGCCAGAAAACCTTAAGCCAGAAAAACATATTCGAGAAGTAAAAAAGGAGATTCGCTTGATAGACAAACAAGCAAAGAAGGCTCTCAGAGGCGGCGAGAAAAAACTCAATTAAAGGTATGAGGATTATCGAGAAGCTTGAGTTTGGTGGGAAAACGTACCCTTTGGAATACGAAGATTGCGATGATTTTTCACATTTACCGCGGAAGCTGTGTAGCCAGGTGCGGGCGGTCTCCTTTTGTGACGGGAAACTATTGATCGGTTTTGGCGGGAAGCTGCAACCCGCATGTCAATTTATCGGCGGCACTATTGAGCCGGGAGAAACGATTGAACAAGCGCTTATGCGTGAAGTACAGGAAGAATCAAATTGCCAAGTACTTACCTGGCGACCGATAGGGCATCAGAAATGCGAAGATCGGTACGGAAAAGAAACCTACCAACTCCGCGTGTGGTGCCGCGTGGAGTTACTTGGGCCATTTGTGGCTGACCCGGGCGGTTCTATTACAGAGATAAAACTCATTGACCCCATTGATTACCGCCAGTATGTTCAGTGGGGGAAGATTGGAGAACGGTTGATGGAACGAGCACTTGAAATAGAAACAAGTCACAACTGAAGTAAAGAAAATCTGCCTTCGGGCGTATTTTCTTTGAGAAGTAATTATATATTACTGAGCCATCGTCTGCCAATTCCCGCTTACTGACTCCATGATGACCATGTCGCGCTGCATGATGCGGTCGGCATCGAAGGCGACGTGCCCACCGGCGCCAACAAAGTCAGCTTTGAGCAGGGAGTCACGGAGACAGTTCACTTCGAGGGAGGGGCAATCCCTGGCTGCATGTGCGATAAGGTAGATGTCGTCGTAGGAGTAGGCAGCGTCGGGAATAGGGCGGGCGCCATACTTCGCCTGGTACGCGGCGATGAATTTCGCCTGCGTGGTGTCACTCGCATCTCCATCAGAGAAACCGTACCAGATAGTAGTAGCCTTGCTTTGCGAGAAGAGCTGATTCATTTCTGGTGTTTGTGCTGCGGCGAGGAAAGGAGCAAGCCAGTGGAAGGTGGGGATGGAAAGCATGTTTAATTGTGCTAGCTCGGGCATGATGATCTGCTCATGTTGCCAGCTGCAGAGTACGAGCGCGTTAAACTTCTTTCCCGTCTTCAGCTTCAAGAGTTGTGTTTTCATGTCGGTGTCGGTGGTGGCGTAGGTTTCTGTGGCGGCAATTTTCACACCAAGGGTTCCTGCCTCGGTCGCGAACGCTGCACCAAACTTCTTGCACGGATCACTCACTTCTGACAAATACTTCACTGTTTGTATGCCACGCTTCGCTACCAGACTTGCCATCGCCTTGCCGTGGTCCTCCGCCTTGTAGTAATCCATAAAGAAGTAAGGGTTACTCTTTGCAATGTCGCTCACGGTCGATGCATAGATCATGACTTTGCCATGCTTCGCCACGATATCTTTGATGGCGTTTGTGACACCAGTGAACGCAGAGAGAATAAAATCAACGCGGTCGGTCTCGAGGAGTTTGTTGACACCACTCACGGCACCTTTGGGGTCGCCCTGATTGTCTTCGGTTATAAGTTCGAGCTGTGTGCCGTTCACTCCACCGGCGGCGTTGATCTCGGCCACTGCCAGCTCCATGCCGTGTTTGGTCTGCTCACCACGCAGGGCATATTTACCAGTGAGGGAGTTGGTAGCTCCAATCTTTATGGTTGTTTGACGGCGTTGTCTGTTTGCGTAGGCAACTACTACCCCGACAAGCACGATCACCAATAGGGCGCCGATCCATTTGTTGCGGTTGCTCATATGCGAAATGAAATCTTAATGAATTATATTTCTAGTATTGTCAATAATACACTACTGTCAAACGAAGCTGATCCTATATATGTATGAATATATTGATAAATAAGGCTATTTATGTAAACATATACTTGTTGTCAGAATAGTTGACACTGACCAATCCATCATGAACTTTGAAGACAAATTAACGCGGCTGGGACTGGAGGTAAAGGAGGCTAAGGTGTATCTGAAGGCATTAGAGCTCCAGACTTTTTCTGTGGCGGCTATTGCCCATGCCTCGGGGCTTAAGCGCCCAACCTGCTACCTCATCCTTGCGGAGCTGCAACGGAAGGGGTATGTCACGTTGGTGCCGCACAGTACCAAGGTGCTTTATCATGTCGAGTCTCCTGAAGTATTAGTGAAACAGGCAGAGTATAACGTCGCTATGGCTCGTGATCTGGAAAGTGATTTGAAGCAGCGCTTTGCTGCGCTCCCAGCCCAGGTGCCGACCGTGCGCGTCTACACCGGGCAAAAGGGAGTCCAGAATATTTATGAAGATATGCTCCGGTATCGGGGTGATGGGTACTGCTACATAGGCTCGATGAAGGAGTTGATTGCAACAGCGGGCGAAGAGTTTCTCCGGGCATGGATCAAGCGTCGCATCGTGAAGGGATTGCACGTGCGCGCTATTCGCATTGGTATAGAAGAACTGGAAGATGCCGAGGGGAGCTTTACCGCACAAGCAGAGGCACTCCGCGAGACGCGTTATGCCCCAGCGCATGTTTACCTGAAAGATGCGATCATGATCTACGGCAGGAAAGTGGCGATCATTGGTGATCAGAAAAGCAATTTCGCTTTTGTAGTCGAGAATAAAGAGTTTGCGAGCTCTATGATGTCTTTGTTTGAAGCGATATGGAAAATATCGACGCCACTGAAGCCGAGCGGTTGATATTTTTCATGTACAATTGGACTTAGTTTCGACGAAGCACTTCTTTTGTTATAGTATGTGCCCATGTCTATCCATGATGTCCTCTCTCCACAGCGAGAAATATTTCCATCAGAAAAAGAAGAAGCTGTGTTACGCATCTACACACCCGCTGGTGATACGGATCGTATCCGACAGCGCCTAGCGACCTATCGAGAGAAGATTGCAGCTGGCGAGATCTTGCCAAACGAATTGATTCCTGCCACCAATCCGTACGCGATTCGCCAAGGTGAGTTTGCTCTCACTGAGCAGCACGAGTTGCGACTCGTGGATGTTTTTGCCTGTCTTGGGGTGACGCTCATGAACGAGGCGACAGGGAGAACTTTAGCAGCGCATATAGAAGCGCGCGTGAGTGATACTGCAGAGATTGCAGTGCGAGACACTGTCGAACAAATGCACTCCACTTTCCGGGATTATCCGACTCTCGTAGTGTTGAATTCGTTACACGCAGATCAGTCTGATTTGTATGATTTCATGCGTGCTCGGCTAGGGGCACTTTTCTCCAGAGCAAAGTTTGAGATGAGTCTAAGTCCAAACGTGCGTATCGTACCCACCCTCCGGGCAGTTTCTTTTCCCGCGTGGATTCCCCAATACGATGAGATACGAAAGGACCACCCATCAGGTGCGCTAAAAACAAAAAGAAAGTAATTTGCCTAAAATGAGGTAACCCCTCACACCTGTTTCCGTTTCCCCTGTGGCATTCCGTTGGAGAACGGGATCCAGATTGGGCCATGGGCCTGGTTCCCGGCCTGCGCCGGGATGACATACGGGGAGGTGTGAGGGGTTACACAGGTATCATAGACAAGCTTCATCTTATATTGTAGTGTGAGGGCTGCGAAAAGCTCGGAAGGTTCCGGGCTGAGATTGGGTCTTTGACAACCTCTTCACTAATTTAGAATGGGCGAACGTCCCATTCTGTCCTTAGGTGAGTCGGGCAGGAGCTCCGACGGTGCGTCGGAGTTTCTCGTCCCCACTTACAACCCATCCCGCCAGAGGCGAGGATCGGTACAAGGAGGTGCGTCTTATGTTTGAAGACGCTTCGGAAGCGGCACAAATTGCCGCGGTAGTACGCGAAACGGTGGGCGAAGGGCCCCCGGAGAAGGCTGTGGCAGAGGCCGAGCAGACAAGAACGGCTGAGGACAAGCCCAAGGAGCTGATGTCTTTCTTTGTCTGGCTGTGCGGGTGGCTGGTCGTGGCGGCCTGGTTGGCCGGGATTGGAGTCACTGTGGTTTGCATCTTGCGCGGGTGTGAGTACATCAACGCAGATATAGGGCTTACAGTAGCCGAGGCAAAAGAGAGTACCCCCGTCTGTCTGGGCTTCATGCTGCTTTTGTTGTACACAGGGTATACCTGTCTTATCCTGATCTTGCAGCTCCTGGCGTACGAGCGCTGGGTTTACCCCTACCACTTCTTCAGGGAGCGGATTGTCGGGTGGTATGAGGTGGTCTGTAACTGTCGACGCGCAGAAGTTGAAAGACAGTTTGGACACCTCTGCGATAAGGTGTACCTCGATGCGCTCGTATCAGGCAAGATACGCCGCCGACTTCGATGCTGGGGTGGGTATGAATGTCCGGCTTGCAAGAGCAGGAACATCATTCTCAGGCCCTTCGTGGGTTTTTCCCGGAGATGGTGGATCCAACTGAAAACGCCAAGCAGAGATGGGAGGTTTCTGGTCACTTTCCTCCATATGGTGCCCAGGACGATTTACCACGTGGGCGAAAGGTACAACTACGGGTCGACCGGTTATCGCATTGCGGACAAATTCGGTACGACTCTCTTCTTCTCCGGCCTACAGGTAATGGATTTCTTCAAGCCCCGAGGCATTTTCACGACCGGAGAGCACTTCGGCGATGCTGGATGGGGAAGGGAACATGGCTGGGCGAGCGCGTTTGTCGCGGAAAGCGAGGGACGAGAGAGCAACGAGAGCTACTATCTCGAAGCGGCTCTTGGTCGAACGAACGCTGACGAAAAAGCTGCTCGCCTCGAACAAAACCTTGCCGCAGTCGGGGAGACTGCGAACCTCAGCAAAGAGCAGCATCTCGATGATCTCCTTGCACTCTATGAGATCATCGCCGACCCCAAGGTCGGGAGGCTCTCCACGTCACAGAGCACAAAAAGGCTCGTCGAGGCATTGCTCGAGCAGTTGAACCCGCTCCTCGGCGACTCCCACCCCGAGCGCAAGCGATTCGAGGAGTTCTACCAGAAGTTCCTCGGGCGCAAGGCGCAGTCGGAGACCGATCGCCGGCTCTCGGCTGTGCAGAAAGGTATGGAGGCGGCGGAGGCAAGGACGGAAGCTTTGACTGAAAGCAGCTTCCGTGAGGCGATGGCGCCCGAGGTTGTGGGATTGCTGGACGCGGCCGGTAAGGCGGTTGCCAGAGACCGCAACCTGCCGGTCGAAGGTGAGAAAGAAGAGCAGAAGAAGTAGGAAGTGAAGAGGCATACCCAGCACGTAGTATAGTGCTGGGTGAGTATGTGCGGGAGGGCCGACGATACTGTCGGCTCTCCCGCACTCAGGTCGGCACGATGTGGCCGGCTTTTTTGATAAAAAACAGATGAAAATAGTGCCAATATTCTTAGCTTATTGTTTTTCGGCTATCAATGATATCGCCGAGCACACTAAAGGGGATAGGCGCTTCGCCAAGCAGGCCTACATCAATGTCCGATCTCTCTGTGTTTTTTCCTGTTACGCGTGAGCCAAAAAAGAAAAGGCGGCTGTTTTCAAGCTTATGCCGTAGCACAATTTCTTTAATTTGTCTGCTCAGTTTTTCGACAGGGTAATGTTCGAGTTTCATGGATGTAGTATAGGAACTATAGCCCAAAGAACACTGACTCACAAGAGAAAGCACAGTGGCTATATGGTGTGCGGTGGATTGCTCGGGGAGTCATGTAGTCTCACATGATCGCTTGCCTTTTTATCTCGAATACCTCTATACTAAGCAACCAAAGGTCGAGTATGTCCGCACTATAGTGCTTGTGAGTATTACCATACAATAATTAACACATTTGAACATTATGCCTACGCAATCTCGGTTTCTGGCTTTGTTTGCGCTCCTCGGCATGCTTGCCTTGCCGCTCGCGCCAGCACTGGCCGCTAGTCATCGTGAAGCTCCTCTCATTGGAGGAGACCCGAAAGTTGATGCTACTGATCTCTATGCATTCGTGAGTCCAGAACGACCCGATACGGTTACCCTTATCGCCAACTATACTCCCTTCCAGGAGCCAGCCGGGGGGCCAAATTTTTACGCATTTGATGATACAGCACTCTACGAAATCAAAGTTGATAACGATGGCGATGCAGTAGAAGACATTAGCTACCAGTTTCGCTTTGCCAGTGTGCGAGGAAACAACGGGACGTTCCTCTACAACGTCGGGCCCATTACCTCACTCACCGATGCGAACTGGAATGTGCGCCAAACCTACACCTTAACCAAAGTAGAAAAAGGTCAGACCACGACCCTCGGTAGTAACTTGCCCGTGCCTCCAGCAAATGTTGGTCCGAAGTCGACCCCGGACTACCCTGCCTTACATGCGCAAGCGGTTACAAGTCTTTCAAACGGCATAAAGTCGTTTGTTGGCCAAGTGGACGATCCCTTCTTCGTAGAGTTGGGGGGCCTGTTTGACCTCCTCACTATTCGCCGCTTGCCCGGTAACGCTCAAGGTGGCACCGACGGCCTCGCTGGCTACAATGTACACGCACTTGCCCTGCAGGTGCCTATTGCAGATCTCACCAGTACCAAGACCCGAGTGATGGATGCCAAGGACCCCAAGGCGGTCATCGGCGTATGGACGACCGCGTCCCGTCCCGGAACGCGCGTGCTTTCTACAAATCCAGCACAGAACACGAATACTGGCGACTTTGTCCAGGTCTCTCGCTTGGGAGCGCCACTCATCAACGAAGTCATCATTCCCCTAGGCCAGAAGGACATCTGGAACTACTCGAAGCCAAAGGATGACGGGCAGTTCGCAAATTCAGTCACTGATCCAGAATTCAGCAAGTTGTTGAAGTTGCTCTACAAGATCGCCGTTCCACCACAGGGTGCTTTTGGCACTGCCGATCAGCGCGATGACTTGATTGCCATCTTCCTCACAGGTCTCTCCGGCTTAACAAAGTCAGAAAAGGCTGTTCCTTCGGAGCAGTTGCGCTTGAACACCGCGATCGCTCCCGCTGCGCAGCCAAATCGCATGGGTGTCATCGGGGGAGACAACCAGGGCTACCCCAACGGTCGACGTTTGGCTGACGACGTAACGGATATTACGGTCCGTGCTGCTGCCGGAGCGGTGTACCCGCTCTTCCACCCCACCTTTACTCCCGATGCAACAGGTGTGCAGCTTGGTGATGGCGTAGATGCGAACGATGCCTCGTTCCGCGCCGCCTTCCCATACCTCGCCCTCCCATGGAGCGGCTACGAGAGTACACCACATAATCGCGTGCTTCCTACCGTTGCTCCTACTACGCCAGCGCCAGCAGCACCCATGATGAAGCCAGCCCCAGCGAAATCCATGAAGCCGGCGATGGCAGCGAAGTGCACAATCGACCGTGACTTGCGTGTTGGCTTGCGCGGTGCAGATGTGCGTTGTTTGCAAGATCACTTGCGTGCCAAGGGGCACTTGCGCATCATTGAGTCTACAGACTACTTTGGTGCCCTCACCGCAGCTGCAGTGATGAAGTGGAAAGCAGCTGCAGGACTTCCCGCTGCAAGCGGCAGCGTGGATGCTTCGGCTCGCGCCAGCTTCAATATGCGCTAACAAGGAGCAGTTGAGATAGTGTTTGAGTCAGACTGTCTCCGAAAACGAGAAGCCTTGCTTCCCCGCCTGCCGGTCGGGCAGGCAAATGCATCAGGAAGCAAGGCTTCGGCCCGCCCGTACCGAACGTGTTCGCTACATTCGGGCGGCGGGTCCAGTTTTCAGACAGTCTGACGATTAGCCATACCTCATGCAACGTTCGCATCTACGACTAGTTAGTATTATGGGGGTCTGCTGCCTCTTCTTGCTCGGCCTGGTGTTTGTCGTACATCGATCACCACGTCCTGAGGTCAGTCGTGGAAGTGCCCTCGACATACAGCTACAAGTTCTTGAGCAGGCGATTGCTCGCAATAGACAAGATACTACAAGTGCTCTCGCACTCACGGAACTCTATCTGCAAAAAGTGCGGGAGACGGCGGACGTTGCCTATTACGAGAAGATCGACCAGCTCATTGGTGCGCTTGCTACGACTACTCCAGAGGTGCTGGCGGCACGGGCATCTGTTGCCCTCGGTCGGCACCATTTCCGCGAGGGGTACGCGCTCACCACACAAGCGCTCGCAGGTGATCCGAACAACTACCGCTACTATGGACTCAAAGGGGATGCGGAAATCGAGTTGGGCAAGTATGAGGAAGCAGTAGCTTCATTTCAGGAGATGGTGAACCGCCGCCCAAACTTCAGTTCGCATACCCGCATTGCCTATATCCGAGAACTCTATGGTGATGTCCCCGGGGCGGAGCAGGCACTTGCAGCAGCGCTCACCAATGGTAGTAGTTATCCAGAAAATCTTGCCTGGGCTGCGGTGGAGCTCGGGAAGCTTGCGCATCGTCACGATCCCGCGAAAGCAAAGGAGTGGTATTTGCACGCACTCGCCTTCGTTCCTGAGTACCCACCAGCACTCGAAGGCTTAGGGAAGCACGCCTATTTCAGGGGTGCTGTGCCACAAGCGGTAGATTTTGTCCGTCGCGCCTACCAAGCACTCCCCATAGCCCAGTACGCCATAACACTCGGCGATATCTCCATGGCAACAGGGAGCACGACACTGGCGGCACAGCAGTACACACTTGCCGAGCTTGCCTATGAGCAGTCAGCGAAGAGCGGCGTCACGACTGATCTGGAGTACGCCGTTTTCCTTTTGGATCGTGATCGCACCCTACCCATTGCGCTCGAGCGTGCGCGTGCGGCGTATGCAGAGCGGCCCGGCATCTACGCAGCGGATGCGCTTGCGTGGGCATTGTATAAAAATAGACAATATGCAGAAGCACGCACCTACAGCACGGAGGCGCTCCGCTTAAGCGAAACCGAAGCGCCACTGCTCTACCATCGCGGCTTAATAGCGCTCGCACTGGGTAAGAAGGGAGAGGCGAAAGCTTACTTGGAGAAAGCCCTTGCTGCAGACCCGTACTTTTCGATCCTCCATGCAACAGCGGCTCGTGCCACGTTGCAATCGCTATGAACGCCCGCATCATGCGCATGTGCTTCCTGGTGCTCGCGCTCTTTGTTCTGTGTGCGGCGCCACTTGCTGCCCACGAGCTTATTCCGAAGGAGGTCGAGCAGTTTCTTGCCTCACATCCGAATGCCACACCAGAAGAATTGACGGCCTTCATGCAGTCGCAATCCCCGGAGGTACAAGAGAAGTATCGAACGAAGGAGAGTGCAGTCTCGCTCATTCGCGATCGAAGCACCAGCTTCCTCGACACCGTGCTTGATTTTATCAAGCTTGGTGTGGGGCATATCCTCGAAGGGCCCGATCACATTCTCTTTGTCCTCTCCCTGTTACTCGTTTTCCTATCGTTTACTGAAATTCTAAAGTACACCGCGGTTTTTACTGTGGCGCACAGCATCACCCTCTTACTCGCGGGTTCAGGCGTGCTTGTACTTTCGCCGCGACTAGTGGAGCCAGTGATCGCCCTCTCCATCGCCTATATGGCCTTTACGACCGTCTTTCTGCAACACACAAAATTTTTTGGGGAGCTGCACGGTAAGCTTACGACCATCTTTGCTTTCGGGCTTTTCCATGGGTTGGGCTTTGCCGGGCTGCTGCAAGAGATTCAAATACCGGACACTGCATTTCTGGCGTCACTCCTTTCTTTTAATGTTGGCATTGAAATAGGCCAGCTGTGTATTGTCGCTCTTGCTCTACCTGTTATCTACTTCGCTCGCGAGCGGGAGTGGTACCCACGCGCCGTGCAGGTGGCCGCTGTCGGCATCATCATCACTGGCCTCGTCTGGAGTATCGAGCGGTTGGTATTTGCCTAAGGCCTCGAGCGGACTTTACTTTGTTTTCTTGTGTGCTACTATACACCCAATGATATTCCGTGAGAAAAAACGGAAGAGAGTACTCAGCAGCAAGGCCGGGATGGGCCGCGAAAACGAAACCGCCGTAACAGGCGGTTTCTTCGTTACCCGGAATTCAAATATGACAGGATCATCGCCCCCACGTCTCGTCTTCGCAAGACCTTTAGGTCGAAGCGATCCAGGGAATTTTGTCTGGATTGCCCGCCCGAACGTACCGTTCGGTACGGGCGGGCTTCGGGCGACCCGGCAAAGACGCAGGGAAGAGTAAATTCTTATAAGCTATACTAAACATATGAACGAAGCAGAAAAACAAAAAAAGTTGGAGGAGTTGCAGACGCGACTGGCTCGCGTATCTGAAAAGCTCAAACAGGTGCTCGCGCGTGAAACGAGATATCGAGATGTTCCCATGCAGGCAGGTAGCCCTGAAGAGAAGTATGCTCACATGTTTATGCGTAGCGTCGCTGCGCGACGGGTAGACGAGCTCGAGGTGCTCCTGTTGTCGCCGTTCTTTATGTATTGCGAGCTTCGCTACGAAGAGAGTGGCAAGGTAGTCAATCTGTATTTTGGCAAATTCATCTTCATTGTAGAAGATATTTACTCGTGGGTAACACCCGTGGCTATGGTACGTTTCGAATCGCCCGGCCGTGTCAGTTTCCAGACGCCGAAAGGGGAGACGCGTCACGCCCTTATGAAAAAGAAGGAGCAGTTCATCATTACCAATGGGAAGGTGCTCTTTTATGCAGTCGAAGAGCTTGGCAAGCCGCGTGAACTTATCCATCAGGAACACTTCACACGCAAACAAGGTTTCGTGTTGCCGGAAATCGTGGCACAGATGGAGAAGGCACAAGATGCTGTCATTCGCGCGCATCACGTGGGGCCCTTTGTGATTGCTGGCCCGGCCGGATCGGGCAAGACAACACTCGCGCTCCATCGCGTGGCATATCTTTCGCAAGCACCGGATACCGCCGAGTTTTACCCGAGCTCTCAATCAATCGTGTTTGTGCAGGACATCGGTACAAAGGAATACTTTTCGCATTTGCTGCCAGAGCTCGGTATTAAAGACGTGGAGATCACCACGTTTTCGGAGTGGGCATTAAAGATTCTCGATATACGAATTACCCATAAGTATGTACTCCGTTTTGGCGAAACCGAACTCGAGAAAGATCGGTACGAGTTTGCCAAGCTGCAAGCACTGCGTGCCGGCGTATTTCCAAGGTTTTCCAAAGAGTCGTATGGGTTATTGGGCGAAGTGTATGCAAAACATTTTAGTGAAAGAGAAGGATTCCTTTGGGCAGAGCAACAACGTGCAGGTTTAATCGACCGCTTTGACCTCACCATCCTTCTACTCTCGCTTATCAAAACAAACAAAAAATTTCAGATGGAGTATGAGTATCTCTTGTCACATCACGGTGGTGCCATCAAAAGGAAAAAAGAAAAACGAGAAATTCAGTACGCGCTTGTGGTGGTGGACGAATTTCAGAACTATTTACCGGAGCAACTACAGATTTTGAAACAGTGCGTGGAGCCAGAAAGGCAGACGACCGTCTACGTCGGCGACATGGCCCAGCAGGTGCAGCTGGGGACGATCCAAACGTGGGACGAGATGGGGGAGACGATCACGCCGGAGCGGAAAGTGATGCTTGAAAAAGTGTATCGTAATACAAAAAGGATTTTGGAGTACATTGGATCACTTGGGTACACCGTGCAGATTCCCGAGCAGTTGCGAGTTGGCGAGCCGGTGCAAGAAAAGATAATGATTACAGCCCAGGAGGAGATCGCCTACGTCCACGAGCTGCTCCTAAGGCGGCCGGAGGGTCTTATTGGCGTGCTTGCGAAAAATAAGCCGTATCTCGCAGAGTTTACGACAGCATTTGCGGGGAACAAACAAGTGCACGTATGTACTATGGCCGAAGCGCAAGGTGTTGAGTTTGAAGTGGTGTGCATCGTCGGTGTGGAGCCGAATATGTTCTCTGTAGACTACGCACAAGAGCTTCCGGAAGATTTTCTGAAAACCAAACAACGCATCTATAAGGACCTTCTCTATGTCGCCCTCACGAGAGCAATGAACGAGCTGCATGTGCTGGGAAATTGCTCGCTTAAGGATTCCTACGATGTTTTTTGATTCCTGCAAACAATTGCTGATGGAGCAGTACAATAGATGCTGAATTTATTTTTATGCTTGGCAGCTCACTGTCTCTGCTAAAAAGGAGTACAGTATCCTCTGTCACTGCTACACCATTATCTGAATCGCCAAAAGTGGCATGAATGCGTCCTTTTCTTTTCTCCCGGCGTATAAGAAGCTCTCCGGCGTCTCTTTCCAGAATTTCTGTACGAATAGGTTTTTCCGCCTGCTCTCGGTTTTCAAAAAATGGTATTAGTTTATCTACTAGAAAAAGTCTTTCGTGTATAATTTGCGTAAATCTTGTAGGATCTTCTGCTTGATAAAAGTACTTACCTCCAACTTTTGTAACGTTGATAAAGCCCTTAGTCTTTAAGCTACGAAGATACTCAAGACATGTGGTGCGATTGAGTCCGACTGCCATCGAGAGAGAAGCAGCTTTCTTGGCACCACGAGAGAGCAAATGTTTGTACACACACTGTTCTCCTTCGGTTAGTCCAAATTGTTTAAGTACTGTTTCCATATCTCTTTGTATACTATTGCCAGATTGTTATTTTTAAGCACAACAGCTTGAATCTCATTGCTAAACTGCACATAAGCAATCTTGTCTGCCCAGAGAAGCAGTGCCGTATGTTTGAGTCCAGCTTTTATCTTTGGGTAGACACCTACTTGTGCGGAACGTTTACAAAAGAAATCCCAATACAGCTGCAATGATTCGGAGAAACTGTCTTCATTGCCAATGATATAAAGAGGCTTCCGCTCACTGAGCACTTTTTCGAGGACAGTTTTGAGCCCAGCCGCACCCTCGTAGGTACGCAATCGCATCTTTCCAGTCCGCTTTTCATAGAGGTTTTGCAGCTTGGCAAAATTTGCTTGAAGCACCCGTTCTTGTTTCTTTATATAGCGCTTCAGATGAGCGGGATTAAGGATCCTGTAATCCGTGACCCACCGAAATTTAGTGGAAACCACCAATTCCTTTTCCTCGAGCGCTTCAAGAACGAGATACGCGGTAGGACGTTTTACTTCCGCAGCCCTTGCTATGGTAAGGACGGAAGCTTTTTTGAGAGAGACGAGGGCTGCGTAGACCCGAGCTTCTCTTTCGGTGAGCCCTAGTGTCATGAGGCTTGATACGATATTCATATATACTTTGATGTCATAGATAACATCATTATCAACATATTGAATTTTCCTCTAAGCTTTGTCAAATGTCTGACAAGGCTATTCAAAACAAGTGGCAGTTGCTCGTGCAGCGGCGCGTGGTCGTTTTCCGCGCCTTTATCATGGCCGAGGGGACTTTTCGCAATCTTCGAGAATATTTGGGGGTTGCAGGAGATACTCTTGTGGCTACAGAAAATGAGCTCAGTAGCTATTATCTAGCACTATCAGATCTTGAAATGATTGCAGATGGCGTTATCCGGCGACTACATGAAGATGCATCATTTTCTGACACGCATATTAGCGATTGTCTCTGTGTGTGTGAAAGTATGATTGTAGCAGCTCAGCGAAGCGGAAAGGTCACGCAGAAGATGTCAAAAGAGTTTAGTTATGCTTTTGAACACTATGTCACAGCGTATCATAAGTTCGTCCCTTTTGTTATAATCCCTGTCGCCATTGAGAAGAGACTGACAAAAAATCTGTCCGATTACATTAAGGAAAAAGCTGGACGAGAGGATTACCAGACTTTGATCACACGACTTACTACGCCAGATCGTTTACCAGAAACGAGCCTGGAACAAGAAGAGCTATTGCGGCTAGCCCTAAGAGTCATTTCGAAAAGTATTGATCCAAGGGAAGCACTCCAAGTGCATTACAAAAAATACTGCTGGCTCAGTTGTTACAACATTGATGAGTCTCCATTTCCACTTTCCTACTTTGAAAGACGGATGACGGAACTTGTGCAACTTGGAGCTAGAGCTTTACAACAACTATTGACTGAAGCAGAAAGCAAACAGAAGACAGATGAGAGGCACTATCGGGAGACGGTCAAGAAACTTGGAATACAAGACAAACTTCTCCACCAACTGCAACTACTGCGTAGATACGTGTGGTTGCGCAGCTACAGAATTGAAATGCAATCAAAAGCTAATTTTTTTGTTCGTCCATTATTCCAAGCTATCGCAAAACAACATAGACTGGCTTTGTCGGAAGTATGTGCCTTATCTCCTGATGAAATTCGAGGACTTATTTTAGGCAGTCAAGCGATAAATACTCAGACACTCAATGAACGCATGAAGAGTTACGTTTTAGTAACTGAAGGTGGAATTTCTTCTCTTACGTACGGATCATCTGGTCGGACGGTCGCGTTAGAAATGGTAGGTGAAAGAGAGAAAAGTATAGACAAGCAAGTGACTGGGATGTCAGCATATAAAGGGAAAGTCAGTGGAAAGGTAAGGGTTCTGATAAGCAAAAAAGATATTTCGTTATTCAAATCTGGAGAAATCCTTGTAACCACAATGACTTCACCTGAATTCGTACCTGCCATGAGGAAAGCCTCAGCAATTGTGACAAATGAAGGTGGAGTGCTCTGTCATGCCGCCATTATGGCGCGAGAATTTAAAATTCCTTGTGTCATTGGGACTGCGGACGCTACAACGGTATTCAAAAATGGAGACCTGGTGGAAGTTGATGGAGATGCGGGCATTGTACGAAGTATCTTGTAAGATTTGCAGATCTGTCGCCGTCATGCTATTGTAATACAAAGTATTACAAGCTAACACATACATACTATGCGCCAAGTACTCAACATATCTCTTCCTCCAGACATGATGAAACTCGTGAAGCAAAAGACCAAAGAAGGGCAGTTCGCTTCCTATAGCGAATATATGCGCCATTTGATTCGTCTTGAAAATACAGAGAAGTTTCGACGTGATGTTGAAGCGTCTCAAAATGAGTTCGCGGCAGGGAAAGGGAAACTCCTTAAATCTTTGAAGGACTTGCGGTAAAGCCATGCAAATCTACTACTCACCTAAATTTAAGCGACAGTATAAAAAGTTAAGTAAGGAGATTCAGTCGCGGGCAGAAGAAAGGGAACAGATCTTTCTTAAGAATCCCTTTGATCCGCGCTTGAAAACGCATAAGTTATCAGGGGTGATGGATGGTTTGTGGGCGTTTTGGATTGATCACCGAAACAGAATCGCCTTTGAATTTCAAGCGGGCGACATCGTTCATTTCCATAAGATTGGTGATCACGATATTTACGAATAGAGAAAGGTGTAGAGAGATTCTCATGTAAACTGCTTACATACACAACAGCCCGCGCGGAGCGGGCTGTTGTGGCGGAGACAAATCTACTTTACCAGGGTGAAGGCGCCGTTTTCTACTTTGAGGATCCTCTCTCGCTTGTGCGAGCGGCCTTCGGAGTCGAACTCGGTGACACCAGTTACGCCCTTGAACTTTAAGCCGCGCAGGTGGGTGCGAATGTTTTCGTTCGTCGGTTCTTTACCTTGTGCTTTGAGCTCTTGGTAGACAGTTGCTACCAGCTTGATGCCGTCATAGCCGATTGCCGCAAAGGCGATATTGATTTTGTCCGGCGTCTTACCGAACTTTGCTGCATACTTTGCCTTAAAGGCTGGGTCATCAAGCCAGAGCTGAGCAAGATGTATGTTTTCTGCCTGCTCGCCGAGGGCCTCTACGTTCGCGTCGCTAAAGACATCTCCCGTTAAGAGTGGTCCTACGAAGCCGAGCTCTCGCGCCTGCTTTACGATGATTGTGTTGCCCTGTGGGTAGTGTGGGAAATAGATGGACTCTGCGCCGGCTGCTTTCGCTTTGCTAATACTTGTCTTGAAGTCCGCTTGCTCGATCGGCGTGCGCTCGTGGAGTACGATCTCGCCTCCAAGTGTGGTGAACTGCGCGATAAACGCTTTTGATACGGTTTCTGACCATTCATCTTGCGCTCCGATAATAGCAACTTTGTTGAGGTTGAGGTTGTCGTGTGCGTAGCTCGCGACATCTTCACCCGCGGCCTCGAGCGAGAATCCCATGGCGAGCACCCAGTCACTCAAGCGTAAGAGCTCGTTACTGGAGTCCCAAAGGACGACGACAGGCACCTTTTGGCTCTCCGCGATAGGCGAGAGAGCCTTAGATGCGTTCACTGCGGTGTCGAGAATGATATCGTCGTAGTCAGTCGCAATCAGCTTCTGCATAGCGTTTACCGACGCCTTACTATCGAGTGAGTTGTCGTCCTCGACCATGAGCTTGATGTGTAGATCCTTGTAATCATCAAGTGCGAGCTGCATACCACGATTAATCTCCTCACCGATGTAGGCGAGCTCTCCCGAGAGGGGGACAATGGCACCTATGCGGATTTCTTCAGCAGTACTATTGGTGCGGGCGAGAAACATTATAATAAGAGCCCCACAAATGACTGCTGCGCCTACAATATATTTATTCATACACAACATTATCTGCCAACAGTCAAGTAGAGTCAAAAACAGTTAATGTTATAGGGGCACCAATGATAGTTGCGCTTGTATATTAGAGGTAGAAATGATATAGATAGAATTGACAAATATATGCAATATAAGGACTTAGCGGCCATTGGCCTCAACGAAAACGAGTCTCGAGTGTACTGGTATTTGCTCGAGAATGGCTTATCGACGCCGCCACAGATCAGCCAGGGTACGAAGATTCTGCGGAGTAATACTTACCATGTACTCCGTGCACTCAAGGAGATGCAGTTGATCGAGCTCAAGGCTCGCGGCAAGCGAGCGGCCTACTTTGCGCGTGACCCAGGAGCCTTACTCCACACGGTTGCACGAAGAAAGGAATCGATCGAGCGCATGCTCCCTGATCTCCGTGCGCTCTACACCGTACAGAGGAATAAGCCGAAGATTCATTTCTACGATGGTTGGGAGGAGATTAAGCAGATCTATCTGCAAACGCTTGAGGCCGAAGAGGTGTACGCCTGCGGCTCGCCCGAGCATATCTCGCTTGCGGGCAAAGAGTTCTTCCCGTACTACATCAAGCAGCTTAAGGCGCGGGGGATTATCTTTCACGATATTCTCACTCATGTCTCTGCGCCAGGGGGTATTTCGCCAATGGCCAATGTTCTCGGCGGTCTCTATGACTACAAGCTGCTTGCTCCCGAGCATAATGCTATGGCTACGGACATGCTGTCGTGGAATGATCAAATAGCCTTGATTACCCTTAAGGAGCCAATGTTTGGAACGGTGCTGAGTAGTCAGACCCTTGCCTACGCGTTTCGGGTCATGTTTAAGACGATGCAAAAAGCGCTGTAGAAAGTGGTATAGGATTTTGCCGTACGACCCGGTGTGATAAGCTAAAGACATTATTGTATGAGTGACTATGATCCGAAAAAAGATATTGGTGCGGCCATTCGTCTTGTCGACGGTATGCTCGATAAGGTGACGACCGTCGTGCAGCATTTGGATAGCCAGACCAACATGTTGATCGGTATTAGCTCTGCTGTCTTCGCATTGTCAATCGGGCAACTCTTAAGGGCGAGCGCGAATGAAAAGGCACTCGTCGTTCTGGCTGTCTTCAGTGGGCTTGCGACCGTTATTGGCCTCTACGCCATCCATCCGCCGAAAACGCTCCGGAAAAAAGGCCAGCAAGAGAGCCTTTTCTATCAAAAAAATATCTCGAATTTCGAAAACGCGAAGAAGTTTTATGATGCCGTCGATCCGATGATTGGTAACATACCTATGATCACTGAAGAGTACACAAGGGAGATCTACAACATGGCTAAATATTACTATCGGCCCAAGCGCATGCTCTTTAAGGCAGCTCGGAATGTATTTCTTGCAGGTGTTCTTTTCAGTCTCGTTGCCTTTACTTTGAGCTAAAGTTTATTTCCGCACCGAGTATCTCCCAAGTGAAGAGGAAAAATTGGCGGAAGAGATTGGCAATGGTGGGAGACTCGACAATGACCGAGTACAGCTCACCTTTTTTGAAAGAGAAGAAGGCGAGCCTGTTACCGTAGATGTCGACGGAGCATTCAACGGGGAACCTGGCCGGCATAAATCTCGTCTCGCGAAATTCGTTTGAGTGGAGTGGCAATGTGGTACCCCGATCACTCTCGCCGAGTATCAGCTGTGAGTAGATGCCCGCTTCCTCGCGTCGTTGCACCCAGCTGGCAAAGAACTTCGGTAGCACATCAAAGAGTTCTGGCTGGGAGGTAGCGTACAAGCGTTTAATCTTTTCTTGTTTACACGTCTCGAGCACATCCTCAAGCACGAGCTTCATACCCTCTGCACCCGTATACAGTTTGGCGACAGGGGAGACACGTTCACGATCAAGGAGTGCGTTCATTTGTGGGAATATATCTGCAATGACCGCTTCTTTCTCTTTTAAAATACCAAGTAGTCTCTTTGGGTTTTCAACTTCAAAATAGGTGACGTTATTTTTCTTACTCTGTGATACCAAGCCGGACTGTTTCAAAGATTCTAGGCTTGCATAGACTGTGGTGCGGGGGATGCCCGTTTCCTTTGCGATGACGAAGGCAGAGGCATCCACTTTTCTAAGGAGACAAAGGTAGATCGTCGCCTCGTTCTGGCTTAGCCCGTATGTTTGTAAAGCTTGTTCAATCTCCATACTGTCGGAAAAATAGACAACACTAATATAGTAAATATACGACTATAGATAAGGAAAGTAAAGCCTGTCTAGACAATGGGTGTCTATTCTTAAGACTTTTATCGGAATCAAGAGTACTTTGACAGGACATAAGTAGTAATCCCGAATTATGAAGAAAAGCTATTACATTGGTTTAGGTATCGTTGTGCTGCTCATTCTTGCGTTTGTGTGGGGGCAGCAGAGTCCGAGCCCCTCAGTGATTAAAATTGGCTATGTCGGGCCGCTCACTGGCTCGCTCGGTGTCTCGACTGGTGAGTCTGTTCGGGAAGGCCTACAGTTCGCAAACAAAGAAAGACCAACAGTCGGTGACAAACGCATTGAGCTCATGGTGGAGGACGACGCATGCGACGGCAAGAAGGCCGTGACCGCGACTCAAAAACTGTTGAACGTGGATCATGTTGATGTCTTGATCACCATGTGTAGTGGTTCCATGCTCGCTATGGCGCCAATTGCCGAGGCAAACAAGACCATTCTTATCTCGCCTGTAGCGGGAGCGCCAAGTATTACAGATGCTGGTGACTATGTCTTTCGTATCTCAGCATCTTCGAAGACTTCTGGTGGAGCAGCCGCACTTTACGCACGTGAAAAAGGATACAAAAAGGCAGCAGTCTTGTTTGAGCAGAATGAATTTCCTGTTGGTTGGAAGAATGCGTTTGTAAAAACATTTACAGAAGGAGATCCGACCCGATCTGTCGTCACCGAAGGGGCAGCGCTTGGCACGACAGATGTAAAGACGCAACTCTTGAAACTGAGTCAGGGTAAACCGGATGTCTTGGTGTTTGCGACACTCACCTCTCCGATGGCACATGCTGCTCTGCAACAGGCTCGTGATCTCGGTTATATACAGCCTATCTTGGGGAACGAAACGTTTTCGCTTAAAGCAGTGACGAAGACTGGACTTGCGAAAGATGTATTCGCTTCGGTGTACAAATACGACGCGACGTCTCCGCAATTTATAGCGTTTCATCAACAGTACGAACGTATGTTCCAGCATCCCGTCCAAGAAGAGATCTACGCTGCGCTCGCCTACGACACCTATCAGGTGCTGTATAGTGCATTCACCTCGTGTAAGAGTGCAGAGACGGACTGTGTGAAGAACTATCTCTACGCAATCAATGACAGGACAGGACTTAGCGGCACATATAGTATCGATCACAACGGCGACACCGAACGTGAGTTTGTGATGCAGCAGGTTAAATAACAATCTAATCCTCTCAAATAAATCGGTTAATCCTATCAAAATGATAGGATTAAATAGCTCTTTTGATAGGATTGTGAAGGGAAAGACACAAAGGTACCAGGTACCTTTGTTTGGTTACTTAAAGACCTACCCTGTTGCTTAACAACTTGAACTGGCTATTTCGGATCTCCTTTATGACAATCGGCTTTATTACATCACCATTTTTGTCGAAGGAGATCACTCCACCGGCGCCTTTGTAGTTTTGGACTAAGAGTAAATGTTTCTTCAGAACATCTGATTCTATAGATTTGGTTGTTTTCATGGCGTCAGCTAGGATGTAGAGAGCATCATAGAAAAAGACAGCCGTGAGCTCGGGTACCTCGCCGTATTTCGCTCTATATTTTTCGACAAACTGTTGCACCTTCAGATCTTCTTCGCGATCATCGTAGGGCAAAGGATAGGTGAGGCCATCAACGACATTGCCGTACTCTTTCACCAAGGTTCCATTTTCGGAACCCCATGAGCCAAGCCACTTTGTTTGTATGCTGAGTTCTTGGGCTTGTTTCATCACGAGTCCTAGCTTTGGGCCGGTGGCATGCAGATTGAAGATCGTATCAGGAGCGTGATTGCGAAGACGGAGAAGTTGGGAACGCACATCAGTTTCATTTGCGCCTACCTTTTCGTCTGCAACAATACTACCCCCGAGTTGTTCAATGGCTATTCGAAAGTCACGGGCGTGCTCTTCGCCGAAGGGACTTTCCTGACGGAGTATGGCAACCCGACGGGATCCAAGGTGTGTATACGCGTATGCTGCTAAGGGCCTCGTCATATCTTCTGTTTTTGGCATAAGACGAAAGAGGTAGTCGTCTTTTGCGAGGGAGTCGAGCGTGACGAGGGGCGCCAAAAGAAGAGTGCGCTCTCCGTTAGTGAGAGATTCTATGGCCGCTGTGGTTGTTGTCCACGAGTCACCGATAATCGCAACTACGTGATCTACGTGGATCAGTTTTTGAGTAGCAGCGACAGCTGCGCTCGATTCCGTCTTGCTGTCTTCGAGCACAACACTGACTGGTGTGCCGTTGATACCACCACTCGCGTTGATCTCCTCTAGAGCAAGAGTGATGCCTCGAGTGGCCTCTTCTCCTTGATGAGCACCCACACCAGTTGCGGTGACGATCACTCCTATCTTGATAGGTTTTGTGGTATTGGTGTGATCCCAGAAAAAAACCAGAGCTCCCAGGGCAAGAACCACAATAAGCGCTATGGTAGTTGCTTTATTCATGCAGAAAGTATCCTCCTTTATGAGGAATCTGTCATTTATGACGACGCGCCGCAGAGACAAGTAGATATAGAAAGGACTTATTGATGTATATGTTGACGAACTATTCGTCACTCTGCTACCTTGTAGCTATGGAACACAAGAAACGAATCGAAGCCTTGAAGGGTCTTGGTCTCTCTGAAAATGAAGCGATGGTCTACGATACCGCTCTCCAGCTTGGCCCAAGCACTATTTTGCGCATCGCACGAACCGCAGGATTAAGACGCACCACGACCTATTCTGTAGTAGAGGCACTCATTCACGATGGTTTGATGAGTAAAGAAGTGCGTGGGCTCAAGGTGGTCTATGTTGCTGAAGATCCGAAACGTCTTGAAGCTGTCTTTGAGGAGAAAAGAGAAGCCTTTAAAAAAGTATCTCAGGAGTTTGCCGCGCTCTATAATTTGAAAGGCGAAGAAAGTAAAGTAAAGTATTATGAGGGGATACGTTCTATTACCGGACTCTATAATGATCTGCTCTCTGAGCTCAAGCCTCATGACACCTGGTATGCTATTTCAGACACGCACCAGTGGGTCGAGACTGATCCGGAGTTCTTCGAAGCATTTATTCTTCGCCGGGTAAAGAAGAATCTTGATGTTCGTTTGTTGCTGAAAGATAGTGAGCGGGCACAAGCGACTAAACGATTGGAGCGAAACTATAATCAACAGGTAAAGATTTTACCGCACAGCGCGCTCACCACAAATATTCTAATTACACCAAAGAAAGTTATCTTCCATCAGCTCACGCCACCAGTACTTGCAATCGTCGTCGAAAATAGAAGCATTGTGGCTGCGCTGAAAGAAGTGTTTGAGCTTCTCTGGTCAGCTATTCCTAATGACCCTGCACAATAGATTTAAGATTTCTTCAACTTTTCGTTCGTCGCATCTTTCCAGATGTTTCTAAACACTTCGCGGAGATTTTCAGCTAGGACGTTGTTTTTGATTTCAATCAGATAATGGGGACGCTCATTCGTCACGGCCATCATGATGTATTCGCCGGCTATCCAGAAGCTTGCCGTGAACGGTACTCCTCCCTTCCATGGTCGTAAGATTCGTCCCGGATAGTTTCTCTCATCAATCAGTTTTTCTGTCTTCGAAAGATGAAGTGGATTAACGAGGATATTGATAGCAAAACCTGCGTGACGCCGAGCTTCTTGCTCCCAAAGTTTCGTCATCCATTCGTGATACGACTCAGTAAAGGTGTGATCACGAAAGCCCCACCACTTTTTATCTGCCAGTTGGACGCAGCTCTCGATCCATTTCGGTGAATTCTTACAAAGAAAATCGTAGATGTTTTCTTCTTCGACGAAGCGAATTGTAGGAATAGAGTAGCGGGTATTGTGGGGGAGTGAGCTGAACTCTTCGAGTACCTTTTTCACTACCTCTTCTTTCTTTTTGAGCGTCTGTCGTTCTCGCTCGAGTGATTTCCCTAAAGCTTCCGGAGGTTGAGCAATGATGTACGTCGATTTCCCGCCATAGTCTTCGATGAGCAATCTTTTTTCGATTAACGTTTTGATAACAGCGTACACGGTGGGACGAACGATGCCTGTCCCCTTGGCAATGCGGGCGGGCGTCGTTTTCCCAAGCTTGTAGGCTTCAAGGTAGACCGCTACCTCGTTTTTGGTGAGTCCAAGCACTTGGAGAAGTTCTTCTAGCATAGGCAAAAGTATACATTGTTGTCAGAGTATATACAACAGCAATATACGCTCAGGTATATAGCTATTATAGAAGGTGTTTTGGTATACGTTTTGCAGAAGTATACACCTTGGTGCAATATACATGAGTAATCGTCAATAGTAAGCAACGACTATGGAACAACAACAAAAGCACAACGTACTTCAGTTTGATGACTTGCATACGAAATTTGCGACTTTCATACATACCGACCCCATGCGGCTTTATCTTCAGTATGTGCCACTCCTTGAAAAGGTAGCGCTCATAAGTAATCCAGAAGTACTTGATATTGGGTGTGGCGATGGTACCTTTGCCAGATTACTTGCACAACAAACATCTTCACGATTAATTGGGTATGACGCCTCGCCGCTGCTTGTTGCCACCGCCCATGAGGGTGAGCTGAAGCATCCAAGTGGTGCTAAGTTTGTAGTTTCTGAACCAGAACATTTCAAGTTAGATAAACAAGTAGACATCGCACTAAGCTGTATGGTGCTTTGCTATGCAAAAGATGCGCAGCACCTAAAAACGTTTTTCCATTCAGCATGGGAGCACCTGAAGCTAGAGAGTGGCTTCGTTTCGGTGACGTTCAATCCTCTCTTTGCTGCCTTTGGTGAGCAGATGGTGACACGACGCTTTGAACGAAAGGGGAGGGATCAAGTCGAGGTGAATTTCACGGAAGCTGACACAGGGGCGACAAAGCTGACCGCAGTGCTCACACAGTACACACGAGAAGAGTATGAAGTCGCTGCAAGAGCAGCTGGTTTTAGCAAAGTAGAATGGCGGCCGCTGTACCCATCGCAAGCAGGCATTGCAAAATGCGGGAAAGCCTTCTGGAAGAACTGCGTGGCAGCACAGCCCTACACGTTGCTGGCATGCCGGAAGTAACGCCTAGCAATAAATACATTGCGTTGACGTCGTGTGTGCGATAAAGGAAGCGCTGAAGGAGATATAAGTATTGACATTGTCATTACGTCTCAGGTATCATGAGACACATGAGTACCACCATACAGATTCGCATTGATGAGACGCTGAAGAAGAAGGCGCAAAAGGTGGCCGACGCTATCGGCATGGATCTTTCGAGCGTCATTAAGACTACTCTCACCCAGATGGTGCGCGTTAAGGGCCTGCCTTTTACTCCTCGCACGGAAAACGGTTTTACGCCAGAATACGAAGAGCGCATGGTTCGCGAAACGGAAGAAGCAATACGAAGTGGTAAAAGATACACTGATGTGAGAAAGATGTTGGCTGATACGTTGAGCGAGAAAGAGTGATGCTGGCTATCTATCAGACCAAGACGTTTCGTAAGTCACTGAAAAAGGCACAAAGACGCCAAGGCTTTTCTGAAGATGAATTGGCAGATGTTATCGACAAGATTAGGAAGCGCCAGGCTCTCGAGGTTAGGTATTCCGACCATCCCCTCAAGGGAACTTTTATTGGCCACAGAGAGTGCCACCTTTCTTTTGGCTTGCTCTTAATCTACAAAGTCCACGAGGATCTTCAAGTACTGTCTTTAACCGACATAGATACGCACCCTAAGCTGTTTGGAAGGTAGGTTATTGTTGTGCCAGCGAGTAAGACACAAATTTTCCATCTCGCACGATCTTGAACGAGGTTGCTTTGAGGGCAGTGCCGTCGAGTTGAATGGTGATTGCTCCACTTACACCTTCGTAATTCTTGATTGTGTGGAGATAGGTGAGCATACAGTCAGAATCACTACCGCACTTTTGGTATGCCAATGCTTGCAGATGAAGCGCATCATAGGCGTTGCGGGAAAACACATCAGCCGATTGGCCAAATCTTGTTTGGTAGCGTTGATTGAAGTCTGTCACGGTGGAATTTCCCGCTGGCTCGTCTGAAGAAATGAGAAATCCTTCTGCTGCTGCGCCTGCCTGCGCGATGATGCTCGGGTCTTCGTTCTGCGAGTTGCCAAGAATCTTGGCGTCAATATGAAGTTCGCGTGCTTGGGTGAGTAAAACACCCAGTGGTTTCGCAAGTTGTACCACAAAAATGAGATCGGGATTGAGTGCTTTGACTTTGGCAAGCTCAGTGCGGAAGTCTGAGGCGTCAATCAAGGTCATTTCGCTTGCAAGAACATGTCCGCCAACAGTTTCAAATGCTCTTGTAAAGTATCTCCGATAATCTTCACCGAGTGGCGTACTGTAGTAGATGATGGCAGCAGTCTTCGCATGTAATCTCTCTGCCGCAAACTGCCCAAGCTCAGTTGCTTTCTGTTGGATTGATGTATTGGTAGAGATGAGATACTTACTCCCTAACACTACGTCAGGATTCGGCGCTAGATTGAAGGCAATCATCTTGTGTTGTTCGAGAATTTTGAGCGCAGGCACGAAGCCAGCGACACAAAATGAGCCACCAAGCAGCGTGATGTTATCCTGCTTGATCATCTTCATCGTTGCGCTCACTGCTTCTTTAGGTTGGCATGCATCTTCGTACACCATAGTAATATTCAGGCCGTCTTTCTGCTTGATGTCCTCGCGTGCGAGCTCGAAGCCATTGCGTACGCGCTCACCAATGACAGCGAAATTTCCCGTGAGGGGCGTGAGCACGCCCACCTTCAAAGTCTTTGGCTCTTCGGTTCTCGTGCCTAAAAAGATGGCAATGATAGCTACTCCAATAAGTATCGCGAAGACATGTTTTGCATTCATGGTGTACCTAGCTTAGTCCAAGAGATACGAGTGGCATATATTGCCACGTGGTGGTATACTACACCACGTATAAATACACAATTATGTATAGCGATATCTTGGCTAAGCTCGACTTAGCACAAAACGAAGCAAAGATTTATGAGACACTCTTGCGGGAGGGCGAATCACCCGTGGGCATGATCGCGGTTAAGTCAAAAATAAACAGACGCAATGTGTACGATTCTCTCAATCGGTTGATTGAGAAAGGGCTTGTTTTTGAAATCTTGCAGAAGGGGGAGAACCGCTATAAGCCGGTTGATCCACGCAAGCTCACTGAACTCTTGAAGGAGAAAGAGGCAGCGCTTGCAGCGATCATGCCTGATCTTCTAAAGATGTATGGCGGCAAGCCGCACGAGGAGGATGTGTACATTTATCGAGGGGTAGAAGGCTGGAAGAACTTCATGCGCGACATCTTGCGCCTCGGTGAAGACGTATACGTAATCGGCGGCAAAGGGGTATGGGCCGATGCACGGCTTGATACCTTCCGCGCACAGTTTCTGAGAGATGCTGCAAAAGCGGGAATCAAAATCAAGGTACTCTACGATCACGAGATTAAGGAAAAGCAGCACAAGGTGCTCGACTTTCTTAAAGATGACCACCGTTTTCTAGCAAAACAGTTCTCAACATCCTCCGCCGTAACCGTTTTCGGCAACCAAGTGGTGGTACAGTCAAACCTTAAAGTAGGGGAGATTAACGAAAACACAACGTGTACGGTGATGGTGAACCAATCTATCGCCGACACGTTCCGCACCTGGTTCCAGATGATGTGGCAGGCGAGTGGGGCGAAAAGTGATATGCTAAAATCATGATCAAACAATCTCTCACAGTATTGCCTGACGAACGTATCATCAACAAGATCTACTTTATTCGTGGCAAGAAGGTTATGTTCGACCGTGATCTGGCGGAGCTTTACGGTGTCTCGACTATGGCGCTGAACCAGGCGGTGAAAAGAAACACAAAACGTTTCCCTTCTGATTTTATGTTCAAATTGTCAAAGCAGGAAATGAAAATTTGGATATCACATTTTGTGATATCCAAAGACGGAATGGGTCGTTCAAGATCACAATCTGTGATCTTGAAACGGGGACAAAATCTCAAATATGCTCCGACTGTGTTTACAGAACAAGGTGTAGCCATGCTCTCAAGCGTTCTTCGGAGCGATCGGGCCATTATGGTGAACCTTCAGATTATTCGTACATTTACGAAACTACGAGAGCTACTTTCGTCACATAAGGACCTTCGTGAGAAGTTAGAAGCGATGGAACGGAGATATGACAAGCAGTTTGGGAAAGTATTTGAAGCGATTGCACAATTGCTTCAAGAAAAAAATGACATTCCCGAATCGCGCCGGATCAGCTTTACTGAGTAACTATCTTTCTTGAGAAAGCGCCCACAAGGCATTGAACATGGCGCGGCAGCCGCTGGCAATGCTTTTGCTCCTGATGATGATGCTGTGCTCGCTGCCGGCGGTGAACGAAGTAAGGGCGACAGAGTCGAAGTAGACATTGATCTCGTTTTTAAAGTCGAAAAGTTCAGGAGCGATGAAGCGTACGATGCGCAGGTCTCGTTTGTTAATCTCCGGCGTGAAGAATTTTACCGCTTCAGGAGTTTGGGAAACGATAGCACGACAGACAATATTGCGAGATACCCTCCCTTGCCAGTATCCATCGAGATAGCCATCGTCATTGAAGGTGGTCGAGAGCCAATCGGCAGAAGAGAGGGCGAGTATTTCCTTTGGCTTTGCTACAAGTGTGTCGTTTAAAGCCGTGCGCACACCCTCCTTGCCTTCATAAAAGAAGACGAGTGGTTTGTCGGTGCTTGAGCGGTAGAGTGCGCCAAACTCTTCTTTTACCTTTTCGAGATTCACAAGTGACGTCTCCAAGTGCGCCACTTTGTTTTGCAGTTTCGCTTTTATTTCCGACACATCTTCCGGCACAAAATACTTTACCTGTGATCCCTCTTTCGCGCGGATCTTTATAAAGCCCTTTTTAGAAAGCCTCTTTAAGATTTCATACGTGGTGACGCGGTTGAGGCCGGCAACTTTGGCAATAGTGCTCGCAGGGCCGGAACCTACCTGGAGAGCGGACAGGAAGACGGTGACTTCGAGCTTCTGGAGCCCAAGATCGAGAAGGAACTCCTTGAGGGGAGGCTTTACCATTGTAGTAACTCTATTACAACATAAGTTTACCTATATATGCAATAAGTATGAACAATTGTAAGGTTATTCTGATGGCCACTTCGTTTTATGGTGAGATTTGTAAATAATACTTTACTACAGGTACAGGGTCAGTAGACTCATACGATGTACCATTCATAAATCCATCGTATGCAAACAAAGACAATCATTTCAGCCTTAGTCGTCCTCGCAATTATTGCACTATTCGTAGCCTACTCTTGGTCTTCCGAAAAGAAACCTGCGACATCAGAAGCAATCAAGATCGGTCTTATTTTACCTGTGACGGGTGATGTCGCAGTGTATGGGGAGGCGGCACACAATGCAGCATTACTTGCCGAAAGTGATCTCAAGGCGCGAGGTATCAACATCACACCTATAATTGAAGACGATCAGTTGGACAATAAGCTTGCTGTGTCAGCTGCAAAAAAGTTGCTCGAAGTCGATAAAGTAGCTGCTGTGATCGGCTTCAGTAGTGGGGAGACGCTTTCGGTTTGCCCGATCACCCGAGCTGCAAAAGCTGTCTTTCTGACGACCGCATCGTCGCCCCTTGTGAGCGATTGTGGAGGATACACTTTCAGAAATTATCCATCTGACGTGAATCAGGGACGTGTACTTGCGGAAAAGGCTAGTGCGGTGGGTTACAGAAGAGTCTTCGTGGCATACATTAACAACGACTATGGCAATGGGCTGCAAAAAGAGTTTGTGAAAAACTATCAGGGTACAGTGGCGAGCGAAGCATTTGCGGTGAAAGAAAAAGATTTTCGTTCGCTCCTCACGAAGATGAAGCAGGTAAGTCCGGACGCTGTCATCCTCATCTCCTATGTAGCCGAAGGCACACAGCTTTTGGTGCAGATGCATGAGCTTGGCATCAAGGCACCCGTTATTGCTTCAGAGTCGATGAAAGATGATTCAGTCATTGCGCCTCTGCCGAAAGAAGTGGCCGCGAGATTGACGGCTGTTGCCGCCGCGGACTATCAGGGGAAGGAGGCCACGGCATTTAAAGCTGCTTACGAGGCGCGTTTCCAGAAAAAGCCCGCTGTCTTTGCGGACTATGTGTACGACAATGTGATTGTGGTCGCTGAGGCGCTGAAAAAGTGTACGGTAACGCCTACTGACCCGAAGTCTGCATGCGTGGCTGCCTACTTGCACCAACTGCGTACCGTGGGCGCCACAGGAAACATCCAATTCGATGAGCGGGGAGACGTGATGAATAAGCCATATGATCTATTCAGGATTAAAGGATCTACTTTTTTACCGATTCACTAAGGGTACATGCCTTGAGTCTTAAACGGCGAAGGTTCTCGCTGACAGTTATATCATATGTAATATACTTAGTAACATATGAAAAAGGCGGGGTACGACGGTACTAATCTTAAAAAGTTATTGCATCGCCTCGGAGGCGAGATTGCGGAACTGCGAGTCAAAGCGAAGCTTTCGCAAGCACAATTGGCCAAGAAGATAGGCACCAAGCAAAGCAATGTGACCCGGATGGAAAGCGGAGAGCAAAACTTCACTATCAATATGCTCGACAAGATCGCACATTCTTTAGGCAAGGAGCTTAAGGTGTCTTTCCGATAACTACTTGTAGGTTCAATTTAGTAGCTCCGGCATCGTTTGTGATACTTGTCGTTTTTCAAGCCGTTCCGTGCCGTTAAGAAAAACGTCTTTCACCTCAGAAAACGGGTCAGAAAATAGCATTAGCCATTCTTAAAATTTTGGAAATCTTTCTCCATACTCTTTAATTCGGGAAACGACATTTCTTCTGCTAGAGAATAACCTTTTTTTGACTTGCGCGGGAAGTAGTTAAAAAGCTCCATTGCTAATTCCTGTGACGTGTCAAAGTCACCTGTCCCCATGTCTTCTGCCAACTGCACCACAAGACTTTCGAAATCATCCTCGTCGGTTTCCTGGTAGACTATTTCAATAACCTTCTCCACACTTGCGGTATTCGGTTTGTTTTGTAAGTACTCGCCAAGGTCGATCAAAATCTGAGCACGCTTGAGTAAAATAAAGTCCTGCTGCGTCTTACTCAGAGACAACTTTTTTATGGGAGGAACATTTTTTATAACCGTTTGTGATTTTTCCATACAATCTACATTTCGTGCAGATGTTTCTTAAGCTCCCTCAGTCGTACTGATGGATTATCAAACACAATTGCGGATGGATCAAAATGCTCTGGTCGAAACTCTTCTTTGCGGTCCAATTGCAGCCACTCGAGCACCTCTTTGTGTCGCTTGTTTTTTGGATTGGCTACAATTTTGATCAGGTTTTCGTAGCCACCCAAGCTACCGCAATCCTCCGGCGGACAGGCACGCTTGCCTGCGATGCAGCGGGGGTACTTTTGCCCAGGCTCACCCACAAGCTCTCGCTCTAAAAGTATCGAGTGGTCCCAACTATCTCCAAAGTCGTAGGTATATATCGCTTGCTTCACCTTTTTCGGGAACCAGTCATCGAGGGCAACCTTCCATTCGACGAGCTTCTCCTCGCCCCAGTCATCGTCGTCACTCATGGGGATACCGATGTGGACAGTATCTCTGAGCGGCTGTTGTGGTGGCCGGATGGTAAATTGGTGTAAATGGTAGTCAAGCCAGCCGTCCATGGCGCACTGGATGGCCACATGCAGATCCCAAAAGGTGCTCTGGGCTGGAATCTGGATTCTGCGCCAAATCGTAGGGTGCGACCCCATGAGCGTAATTTTGAATTGGAGGATGCGGATGGCCGCCGCTTTCTTTTCCATCATGCCATTACTATACGCTTTGGGTGACAAAAATCCAGCAGGCGAGGCGAAAGAGGGGCATATTTCCCGGAAATATGGTACAATGAGAGCATGAATATCCACGAATTTGTACACTCACGGAAGCACCTCTTCTGGTCTACAAAGAATTATGATGGACTCAATAACGAGGCCATCGTGGAAACCATTCTCAACTATGGCGACTGGGACGATGTACTCACCCTTATCCGCATCCTCGGCATCCAGGAAGTGGCCAGCGTGTTTCGAGCGGAAACAAGCCGCCCGCGCGTGAACTACAATAAACGTATCGTCCACTACTTTACTCTTTTCTTCCAGAAATATGCATAGAATTTTGTCCGTCAAAAAAGAAGACTGCGATGGGCAAACGGGTAGTAAAGTGTTAGGATAAAAACATGCAAAAACCACCAGAGTCATTGCGCCCGCTGCTGTGGTCCCTGGATTGGGACCGCGTCGATGTCGTCGAAGACAAAGATGACATCATTCTTGCTGTCGTGAACGAAGGCACTTTGACGAATTGGAAATGGCTTACAGTCACATACGGCGTGGAGGAAGTCCGCCAAACACTAGAGCGACATCTTGTAACAGAGTTTCACCCTGAATCACGAAATTTGGCTCAGTTGCTTTTTGGGGTTCATCACTTTCAACATGCACGCGCAGGCGCTCACTAAGGAAGCAACCGCACTTTTTCAAAAGCTCTCGCGATTCGAAGGTTTTTATCTCGTGGGCGGGACAGCACTAGCCTTGCAGATCGGCCACCGGCTCTCCGTGGACCTTGATCTTTTCTCCACCACACCCCTAGAGAGTAATTTGTTGCAAAAGATCAAGCGTATTTGGGAAGGTGCAGCCCTGCAAGTTACCTACCGCGCACCGGAACAGATCAACTTGATCGTAAACAACGTGAAGGTGACCTTTTTCAACTATCCATACGCACCAGTACTGCAATTCGCATCTCTCTATGATTTCCCTATCGTGAGTGTACCAGAAATTGCCGCCATGAAAGCCTTCGCTATTGGTAAGCGTCTCTCCTATAAAGACTACGTTGATTGGTATTTTATGTTGCACGAGCAACAGGTGACGCTTCCTCAGGTGATCGAGATTGCAAAGAAAAAATATGGAGGTGAGTTTAATGACCGCCTCTTCCTTGGCCAGCTTGTGTCTTTCGGCGATGTGGCCACGCAAAAAATTGATTTTCTGCGTGGCCCCGTTGAGCGCGAGGAGATTGAGCAGTTTCTCACTTCTACTGTCGCCAACTTTCCACTCTAAGAACGCTACACCTTCTGCGCGCTCGCCCAGGCTGTTTCAAAGAGTGACCGCACGGTTTCGTGAATGCTTTGATCCTCGATGACGGTTATTGTCGGACGCTGCACGAACGACGCAAGGGCTACTTTGTTGGCAAAGAGGATCAGATCGTTTCGAATCGGGAACTGCTTGGGCAGCAATCGAATATGATGATTTTTTAATGCTCGTGCCCCCATCTCTCGCACGTACTTTCTTCCATGTAGATCGTCATAGATAAGTTCTCGAACTTTATGCTGTTTAAACTTCATATGGGCTACATACTCGTATAACACTTTTGGGGCAAAGCGAGAAAGATCTGCGACAGAAGTCAGAAACTGTGTCTCTTCTCGAGCATTCAGCTGCGAATAAATCTCTTCATAGGTGTTTGCAACAGAGCTTATAGTGTCATGCACTGTTACTTTCGGAACAGGACTCTCGTAATTTTTTAGCGCGAGGAATTTTGGAAGGAGCTTTTCTAGTTCACGCTCCCGGGCATGAAGTTTAGTGACGAAGCTTTGCGGGCGTTCCGCATCATAAAGAACGCGCTTATTGTGGGGCACGACCTGGAGGTATCCCTTACTGCGAAGACTATCGATAACGTGATATAGGGTCGAACGCTTTTCCTCAGCATAGTGGGCCAAGGCAGCAATCGAGGCTGGTCCGTGTTCGAGTGCGGCCAGGTACAAACTCGCCTCCTTCGCGTTCATGCCCATCTGTTCAAGAAAGTTGCGTAACTCCATACACAGAGTATACGCACATGTGTAGAAGTGTCAACTTTTTCGTCACTATATTTTAGTAAACGCTCCGAAGTCCTTATTTATAGGACTTCAGACACGGATAATATTGACGATTTCGTTATATTGATTGTATTGTGTATTGATGCAACAAGTAGCCCAAAAAGACAAAATCACCACCGGCCTTGGTGTCTTCAGTAAGATCAAATTCAACGCCTTGCTTACGCTTCGTGAAGTAGCGCTGCAGGCGGTACGCTCTGGCTTAGTGAAAGAAGGATACACTGAAGTATCGACCTCGTCGCTCGTGAATATTGCCGGTTCGTGCGAAAATCCCTACGCATCGTTCCGGGTGAACTATTACGGCAAAGAGGCCCACCTCTCGCAAAGCGCTCAACTGCAACTTGAAGCACTCGTCTTGCGTCTCCGTCGCCCAGTCTTTACGGTGAACAACAGTTTTCGAGAAGAGAACTACGATGATCCCGAGGCACAAGGGCGCAGGCTGTCAGAGTTCACCTTGATCGAGGCCGAGCGTCCCTACGCGGCCTGTACACCAGAGAGTGCCCTCGAAAAGATCATTGCAACTGAGAAGCGCATCATACAATCGGTGGTGAACGATGTCTTGCACAAAGCACGGCAAGACATCGTGCTCCTTGGTGGCAATGTCCGCTACCTCGCGTCCACCGTAAAACAGCCCTTTGCTCGCCTACAGTATGATGAAGCGGTCCATCTCCTGCGTCAGCAGGGAATCAAGATCGCACCCAATGCCGACCTTGGTGTCCTTGAGGAGCGAGCAATTCTCAAACATTTTAGCAATCAGCCAACGTTCCTGATTGCTCATCCGGCTTCGATAAAGTTTTTTAATATGAAGCGCATGAAGGGCGATAAAAAAGTTTACAGCGTTGATCTGCTCATGCCGCGGTTAGGGGAAACTATTGGTGGCGCCGTGCGCGAAGAGCATGGCACAAAACTATTGAAACAACTGCTCGGCTCTCGAGTGGCGGGGTATCTGCAACAGCGTGGCGCTGACCCAAAAGAACTTTTTGCGGAGTACTTGAAACTGTTTCAAGAAGAAAAACCTTTGCTGCGGGGCGGCTTTGGCATTGGCTTTGAACGTCTCATTGGTTTTCTTTTGGCAAGTAACGATATTTTAGAAACGATTGCCTATCGAACAATTCAACCCAAGCGCTAGCATGAAAACGCAGGAGTTGCAAAATGCCACTCTTTTCTTTTACGCAAACTGGTGTGAGGCGTGTCTGGTGATGCTTCCTTTCGTGAAGGAAGCAGAACGTCTCCAACACACAAACAAGAGAAATGTCCTGCGTTACGTCAATGTCGACGAACACCCCGAGCTTACAAATGCGTACCACGTTGTTATTCTCCCAACAATTATTACTATCCAACGTGGTAGGCAGACGAGGCGCCTGACCGGTGTCTTACCCCCCCCAATACTCTTGAGATCAATGTTTCGTAACCGAGTTATATCTTCTTTGCATTTACCCAGGCAACGTTGAAGAGCGCGCGGAAGGTTTGGGCGAGCTCGCTTGATTCGTGGACGGTGGCGAAGAAACGATCACCGAAGGAAAATAGCGCCACTTTATTTTGATACATGAGGATGTCTGTTTTGCCGAAGGGTGCGCCACTGTGATAGCGCACTTGGTAGTTTGGATTGCCGAGTGCCTGCATAATCTTGCCGTAGTTGTGTCCGTCTGCTTCGTCGAGCACTAAGTCTCTAATGGTGTTGCGTTTGTCACGCGCGCAACGTTGCCACATGGGAAAGAGGTGGTCGTAGGGGGAGGCAAAAGCAGAGACGGTCGAGATAAGCAAAAGCTCATGCTTGCCTGTGCCGCGCGGGGAGAGCATTTCGTGATACACCTGCTCCACCTCTTTCGCGCCGTTGTAGACGAGCGCGCGGGGATGGCCGGTGGAGCGTTCATAGAAAGCGTTCAATTCCGGCGCGATAGCTTCGAATGATTCTAGTTTTCCTTTCCATGCGTTGATGATTGTGCGCGGAGCGACCGGCACGAAATGCTGACGCTTACCTACGGCTTCACTCGTAAGAAATCCTTTCACGAGTAGCTCACGAGCGAGGACGTATGCTGTGGCCTGTTTTACCCCAGTCATTTTAGCGAGTTGATAAGCCGTGGCCGGACCCGTCTCGAGGGCGGCTAGGTAGAGAGCTGCCTCGCTTTTAGACAGATTAAAACTTGAGAGGATAAGGCTGACTTCTTCGTGCATGCATACAGCCTAACAGAAGGCCTAGTAATAGTCAAAAAGGATGAGGAAAGTGTAGAATAGGACTAATAATAAGCCTTTTAATATTTAATAAAAAAATGGTATTTCCAAAACTCGCTTGGCGTGGTTTTATGATACCCGGAAGATGACATGAGATTAAGATAGTGTCAAATACAAGTACTTTAGTAATGCATGAGGGAGCTCACTTGCTCACTCAATACAAGAAAGGAAGTGGATCATGAAGGAAACAACTTCGAGAAAGCTTCCTGCAGAGGGCGAGATCTTCGAACTCACCCTGGACGCAGACAGTATTGATCCTATCAGCATGGTCGGGAATGCCGGGAACGACCCAACGGACTGGAAGTTCGAAGGGGAACGACTCAAGGGTCGCTTCACTAAGAAGTTCCGACTCTTGCGCCTTGGGTATTATGTCACCGGTAGTAATGAAGCTGAAGCTCAAGCCGCTGCAAAGGGTTGTAGGCTGGCTCGCGGCGAATGGCATGAGGCATTCAAGGCCAAGTATCCCTCAGCTGACGGAAGCGATCACATCCTCTTCGGTGGTAAAGAGTCGAAGTGGATTGACGAGGACGGTAAGCACCGCTTTCCTGCCCTGACCTGCTCCGGCTACTTCAAGGACTGGTGGTCCAAGTTCGTACATGCGGACGACGTTTATTACGACTACTGGCTGTGGCTCGTCGAGGATCTATAGAAGACACTCGGCTACTCGCATCTCGCTTACTGCCCCAGGATACTTTTTGGCCGCGTTCTTGACGCGGCCTTTGCTTTGGGGAAAATTACAACTCCTCTCCCTCTCTGGATGCAGTTTTTAAAACAAAATCGTCTTGAAACACTCAAATCTTCCTTGCATTTACCCAGGCGACGTTGAAGAGCGCGCGGAAGGTTTGGGCTACTTCATCGGACTCGGTAACGGTGGCGGTGAAGGGTGGAGTGAACCAAAACATAGCCACTTTGTTGCGATAAATAAAAGTGTCAGTCTTGCCAATGGGAATATTCTTGGCGATGCGGAGCTCGTAGTTCGGGTTGCCAAGCGCGAGCATCTCTTGGCCGTAGCTTTGTGAAATTGGCTCGTCGCAGATAAGATCGCGCATGCGATTACGTTTATCGTGCACCGTGCGTTTCCAGGCGGGGAAGAGGTGACTGTAATTTTCCATAATGACCGAGATGGTGCTGATAGAAAGCAGCTCTTCTTTTGTGCGCATGCCGCGGGAATAGAGCATTTGATTGTAGGCAGCGTCTAAACCCGCGCGTCCTTCGTAGATACTGATACGCGGGTGAGTGCTCGTGCGCTCGTAATAGGCATTCAACTCCGGTGCAACTGCTTCGAGCGACTCTAGTTTGTTTTTCCAACTGGTAATGAATTGCCGGGGGGCGATCGGCGAGAGCAGCTCGCGGTGGCGATCTTTCTGACTGGTGAGCAACCCCTTCTCCTTGAGGGATTCAGCAAGCACGTACGCCGTCGGACGCTTAATGCCAGCACTCTTTGCTATTTCATAGACCGTGGCAGGGCCGCTTTTGAGAGCAGCGAGGTACACCGCTGCTTCCTTCGGAGAGAGATTGAAGTAACTCAAGATTGAGGCGATGTCGTTGTCCATGTCTCGACTCTAGCATAGCAGAGAAAGTAGTCAATAGTTATGACTAAAAAAGAATAATACCCTTATAATAAAGACTTTTTATAGTATCTCACAGCACACTATTGTCCTGTTTTACCGAAGGAGTAGGATCGAGGTGCTATGCAAAATAAATCGATTACTACCCTATTCGGCGTGCTTGGTGTGGTGGCAGTTGCGTCACTTATTTTTCTTGCCCACCCGCAACCACCAAATTCTCTACAAGAAAAACCGTTCACGATCGGTGGCATCCTTTCTCTTACTGGTGATTACGGGATTTTTTCTGAAGATATTCAACGTGGCATGGAACTTGCGATTCGCGATGAGCAACAAAAAGGAAATCCCGCTGTCCGACTCATCGTCGAAGACGACCGCACGCTCATGGGTGCATATACGGCAACAGCGGCACAGAAGTTACTTAACGTGGATCGTGTCGATGGTGTGATAGTGGCCATTGTGCAGCAAGCAAAACCAATCATAAACATTATGAACAAGGCGGCCGTTCCGCTCCTAGTAACGTGGGACAGCAATAACCTCCTTAAGAATGCGGGGCCGTATGTATTCTCGATTGGGTATTCGACGGAAGGAGCGGCTGACACCATGGCTCGCTTTGCTGTAGCGCAAAAGATAAAAAAAGTAGCCGTTATTAATAATAAAGACGAATGGTCGACCATTATTGCTGACGCTTTTGCAGAGTCGTTTACACGACATGGTGGCACAGTGGCGTATCGTGCCGAAGCAAGTATCAAAGAAACTGACTATCGTACATTCATCTTGCGCAGCAAAGAGGCCCACGTTGACGGTGTCTATATTCCTCTTGTGCCGCCGAATGTTGCGATCTTTCTGCGCCAAGCAGAACAACTCGGACTTACTGCGACTTTTATGACCGGGGACGCATTCTTGGAAGACGACCGGGCAAAAGCCGGTGCCGCAGCCGAAGGTGTGTATTTCACTAATATTTATGCTGAAGACTCAGAGGCTTTACAGTCCGCGTACCAAGCAAACTACAACCATGCACCGTTCGATATCTCCTTTGTTTCATTTGGTTATGATGGTGTAAAGACTTTTCTTGAAGCACGGCGCATCGCCCTTGAGCAGGACACGCCTCTCCCTGAAGCCCTCAAGAAGGTATATTTTAGGGGTAGTACCGGCATGGAAATTAAAATGGGCGGATCACGGTTCTCAGAACGAGAGGAAAAACTGTATCAAGTGAAGAATGGTAAAACGGCTGAAGTACCTCAATGAGACAGGAGACCTTTGAAGAATTTCTTACTGGATGGGACGCATATAGTCGAAGAGCTCATCAGAGAATTCCACTTTTTGATCCAGACAAGAGTGGATGCCTTTTGAGTATCCAGAAGAAATACTTTGTAAAACTCTTTTGGCATGCTCGTGCTTACTTTATCAACTTTCTTTGGTTTCTAGGTAACTATGCTCCTGGTGCAAGTCAGAAAGAAAAGGTACTGGCCCACATTATAGATGAGTTCGGCGCTGATACGCTATCACACGATCAGTTATATCTTAATTTTGCTAAAAATTTAAATGTTGATTTGAAAAACGAGATTCTTCAGCAATCATCGTATCTTCCTTTTCTTAAGACATATAATCAAAAACATCTTTCCTGGTTGTATGCTCATGATTGGGAGAGTCGTTTGTGTTCTTTTGCCGCCTACGAACGATTAGACAACATTGATTACGCTGATCTTTTGAAACTCGTGAAGGCTTGGAAAATTCCTAGACGAGGCCGAGTTTTCTTTGAGATACATGCAAGGGCAGAGCATTATACAATGGTAAACGAAGGAGACGTTGAACGCATTTGGAAAAAGAACCCTAAGAAGGTAAAAGAAGCTTTTTTGTTCATAGGCCACCACCAACTCTCCATGTGGCGACAATTGAGTCGAAAAGTTTTATTGTACAGACCCTAATAACGGAATGACAAGATGTTGGCGGATGGTTTCGCCTTTGAGTTGGGGGCGAGTGAAAGCATGAGATTTGGAAGCAAGGCTTCCGCTCGTGGGGCCCAGAAGCCTTGTTTCTGGGTGCGAATTCGAATTCACAGAAGACTGGCCTCGAATGTAACCCGACAGAGGCCAGTCTTCATTCGAATGCGGATGCAATGCAGAAAAACTGGAGCCGAGGGAGATGATGTGTTTGCCGTAGCGGGCACAGAGGGCGTCGACGCGTTCGAATACTTTGCTTGCTTTTGTGGTCGCTTCAAACGCGCCAAAGAGGTCGCGCTGGACGGGCGGGGAGTCGGTGAGATCGTGGAGCGTGACACCCGTGGTGCGGTATTGTTCGCCAGTGCGAAATAGTTTTGAAAAGTTTTCTTGAACCACTTTCATGAGATCGGTAGGTAGTGCGGTATAGTGTGACAATTTTACCTCAATCCAGCGGTAACGGAAGGTTTGTGTTTTCAAAAAGAAGCTCACTTTTCTGGTGAAGAGCTTGTGGCGACGTGCTCTGCTGCAGGCGTTCTCGCAGTTTTTAGAAAGTTCGGAGAGTAAAAAGCTTTGGTCGTTCGAGGGTGGAGAGAATGTCTGTGTTTTTTGAATAGACTGGTAGTTGTGTTTGGCTTCGAGGTTGAGGGGGAGTACAAACTCACCACGCAGTTCGCGCCAGAGTTCGTGGTGTGGCTTGGTTAAATATCTTTTCACCCATACCTCATCCTTACGTGCGAGATCGAGGGCGGTCATCACGTGTTGTTGTGCGAGAAGTGCTGCAGTCTGCGGGCCGATGCCCCACACTTTTTCGCAGGGGGTGTGAGAGAGAAAGTACTCGAGGGTGCCTTCGGGTGGAGGTGTGCAAGATTTCACCTTCCCATGTAGGACTGCAGGAGACCCGCCCGTACCGAACGGTACGTTCGGGCGGGAACCTTGCACGCGATCTTGCGCCCGAATATGCGTGAAGCCGTCAGGCTTCTGCCACTTGGAGCCGATCTTGGCGAGGACTTTGTTGGGTGCGAGACCGACGGAAAAGGTGATGCCAAGTTCGTTACTGAGGTCGCGTTTCACTGCACGGGCAATCTCCTCATACGTCATATGGAGTGGGCGTCGCAGGCCGGTTATATCGGCGAAGCATTCGTCGATACCATATTCTTCAACCGCGCTCGTATAGCGGCGCACAATGGCATACATGCGCACAGCGAAGATAGAATAGGTTTCATGGTTGGCGGGAAGAATGATGGCCTCGGGGCACACTCGCCGAATCTCATGCAAAGGCATGCCGCGTTTCACCCCGCGAGCTTTGGCCTCATAGGTCATGGCAGAGGCGATACCACGCTCGGCACCGGTGACCACGCACTTGCCACGGAGGGATGGGTTCAAAGCGACTTCACACGCAGCGAAAAATCCATCGCCATCGATATGCAAAATAGCGCGGGGATTGCCTTGGCCCCAGCCCATGGGTAAAAAACCGTTTTTGATCATGGAAAGGTTTTTAAAAGCACAAAACCAAAAGCACAAAACTCCAAAATGATTCAAATCCTTTGTGTCTTTGGATTATGGCAATGGGAAGTATACAGTGGAAGTATATGTGAACTAAAGATCACACACAAGTGAACGAAAGTGGAAAACGTCCGAGCAAAGCTTTTTAAGTTAAGCATCGAAAATATAATGTAGAAACAAAGAACCCCACACGCGCGTGCCAGACGCGTGCAGGGAACTCAAGGGTGAAACGGGAACGGAACAGGTGGGGCAGACAGGAGAAGACCGAGGCCAGATCAGGACTTCGTCGCTGGCTCCGGCGTAGTCGGCAGCGTGAGCCAGTCGCTCGTGTCGCTTTCGAGCCGATGCTCGAGCAGCGTTGTCAGCTTCGGGAACTGCCATGCCTGCTCGGCCGCCAGCACGGCCATCACGTCCAAGGGGATCCACACCGCTGCCTGCTCGCTCATGCCCGCGACGATCTTGGCCACTTCTTGACGCATAATACTGCGCGTGCCCGTGACGAGCTCACGCACCTGCTCGCCTGTGAGGCCATCATCGTGGTGGAAGAGCTCCGTAAGCACCGCGGTCTTTTCCGTGCTTTCGGAGGTGAACATGGTGTGCCAGTCCTCCTCCATTAGCAGTGTCGGCAGTGACGATGTCCACATTTTTCCAAGCAGCTCTGGTGTCGCGCTCACCGCTCCTTCAGTGAGCGCCTGCATTGCGAATACTGTCGCCTCGTTGCTGAACTGATTGCTGCCAGCAACGAGGAGAGTGGGCTGATCGAGGATGGGCGTGAGCAACTTTGCCCACCGCTTGCTGCCGTGGTGGTAGGGCTGATCGGAAGCTGCATATTCCTCGTTGTACACTCGCCGGCAGTTCGCGAGGACGAGCTCGCCGAACTCCATGAGCATCTGCTCGCTTATTTTGGCGACATGTGTGCCGAGTGTTTCCGCGGCCGCAAGTCGGCCGAGGGGCTGCGTGTCAGTCGCCTTCAGGTAGGCGAGAAGATCATGTTTCGGTTTGTTCTTCAGGTATTCCAAGTACGTATCGGTGGCGGTGATGCAACCTACCTTCTCGAGCTCTTCGAGGTCGCCAAACCTTGTGCCATCGGTTTCCACGATGAGCTTGAGGAGTATCTCCCTTCGACACGATGTGAACCGTACTCCCTTGAGATTCTGGAGGGCGTTCTTGAGACCTTCGAGCGAGTAGGGTTGCCTCTCGTGTCGCGCCGCAATGGCAGCGGCAAGGAGATCGTCGCGGTGCTTTGCCACTTCGACGATCTCATCCAAGATGCGCACCGGTAGGTCGCCGACGTGCTCTCTCAAGACCGCATTTGCCTTGTTGGTGAAAACCTCGCTTGCTTCCGCTGCCCGAGCGATGATCGTGGTGTAGGGCAGCGCGCCTTTTTTCACGAGCACATCGAGCACCTGATCGCGAGTGGCCTCCGTGAGGTCGTCGCTCTCATAGCACAGGATGTATCCAGCGACGTTCGCCTCTTCGATCGGATCCTTCAGTAGTGCAGCGATTCGCTCCGCCACCGATGCTTGGGGAGCAAGACGGCGGATGCGGTCGAGCTCGGTGAAGGTAAGGGCTGCATTGTTTGCGAGCAGCTCTTCTGCGAATGCAGCCGCCCGCTCCTTGTCGCCAATTTCATCGAGCATGCTGAGCGCTGCGCCGATTGTCATGCCGCGAAGATCGCGGGTGATGATCATCGTCGCCATCTCCTGGTGGGTCTCCGAAAGGCAGAGCAGGTGGGTCCGCAGAAACTTCGTTGCTGCGGGATCCTGAAGCAGCCGTCTGCTCGCTTGCTCTCGCACATCGGATCGGAGATCCTTGATCTCGAGCAGTCGAGCGAGTGCTGAGAGCTCGCAGGTGGCGATGAAGTTGTCGGCTGTGAGCCGATTCTCCAAGTGCACCATCATACTCGCGAGCCGGCCTTCGGTCGTGCTCGCAACTGCGAATGCTTCCACCTCTTCCGCGACGGTGACATAGCGGTCGAGGTAGCTTCGCTTCAGCTCGCGAGCCTTTTCCGCGTTTCCCGTGAAGCGCGTCAGCTCGTGCTCGTGCATGTCGAGGACCTCATTCAGCGTGAGCGTGAGCCCTCGCTTCGTGATCATCCCCTTCGCGAAGAGGAGCATCTTCACGAAGGCGAGGGCCTTCAGAGTCAGCGCGGAGATGATCCCCGCCTTGGGCGGGGTTTCTGTGGTTTCTTTCTGGCCGTTGTCTGCCATGGCGTGTCCTTTCGGCTCGTAGTCCCTACGATCCCTCTATCTGGGCGTTTTCTGTGTGGTTGCGTGCAGTATGTGTTGTTAGGTTGGACGCGTTTGTTGCCTCCGTTTCCTTGAGTTGTGAGTGTGCGTCCGGGACTACTCTACGCGGATGAGGACCCCTAAGCAAGAGCTAATATTTTCGAACAACACCACGGACGACAGCTTCGATCTTCAACTCTTCTCTTGGCACTATTGGTTTGTATCTTTTGTTTGCGGCTATAAGTGTGACTTTGCCACCAATCTTTCGGTAGTATTTCATTGTCCATTCGCCATCCACTTCGGCAATCACGATTTGTCCCTCCTTAGGCGTGGCGCCGCGCTCGACGATGACGAGGTCGCCTTCTTGAATGCCGGCGTCGATCATGGAGTCGCCCTTGACTGTGAGGAGATAACTCGCTTCTTTTTTGGGGATGAGATATTCGTCGAGTGACATCGTGTCGATGAGCTCCTCCTCCGCTGCGCTCGGGAAGCCGGCAAAGATCGTGCCGAGCAGCTTCATGCTACCGTAGAGATTTCGAGGAATGATTTTCCCTTGCGGGTCCTTGGTGACATAGCCATCACGCTCGAGCCGGCCTATCAAGCGCCACACGGCGTTCTTGGATTGAAAACCACACAGGCTTGCGATCTCCGAGTAAGAAGGCATGCGCCGCCGTGAACGATAAAACCGTAAAATCTTTTCCCAATAAGGAGTGCTTGACATATTTATTTAGTTATGGATAATATAGTCTTCAACTCTATAGGAGGCGAAGACATGAGCTTCGACCCCCGCCCAGCCGGGCGCGCCCGCGCCCCTCCTGGGCACCCACCCCGCTCGTCGACCAACCCGGTCGGCGGCGGGGTTTCCACTTGTACAAAATGAAGTTGCATTGTTAGTATAGGTGATCTCGCGTTCACATACAAGAAAAAAGCAGTGGATAACATTTTCAAATCGGCCTCCGGTGGGAAATCTCAAGGAAGAAGTCGCCACTGTCTAAAAAGATTTCCATTGACCAGTGCTGCTAAACGGTTACACTAAGGGAAGTAAGGACAGTATCTTGAGATCCTTCTATAAGAACCAATAGTTTTTACTGCAACCTACAAAGAGGAGGAAACGTGGCACACCCATACATCCGCCTCTGCGAAGAGGCTGCCTGCGGCGTTACGGGAAAGCATCTCCATTACAGGGACGAACGACTTCCGGTCGAGTTGCCTCCGATGGAATCGAGGTCGGCTGCTTCGGCACAACTCATCGTACTGGCAAATCTTGGCGTCATGAGCTACCTCGATCTTGCGACGCACGAGTCGTCGGTGGCGTACCAAGCACTACCCGACTTCTACTCCCCACCCCTCTGTACCTACGACAAAGAAGTGGTGGCGCAGATCGCCCACTTGCTGTGGGAGCAACTCCGGACGGAGATGCTCTCCTATCTCTTTGCCACACCGAGCTACTTTAGTGCAAGCACTCGCGATGGCCAGGAGCATGGGGGTATCGCTACGGACCGCTTCTGTCGGGCGCTTTGGATTGGATCCCAGCATGAAGCAGCGCGGCTGCTACCATCGATGAAGCAGTGCTACAGCCAGGACGACGAGCACGAGAAAAAGAAGTGGGAGAAGATTGTTGCCAAAGTGTACCGCAGTAAGCTCCCTCGTCTTGGACCGAAGCGGCCGCTACAGCCTTTTACGGCAGCGTTCATTCGCTACCGAGAGGGTAGGGATCGGAGTCACGCTATTCGCGTGTGTGGCCCAAATGAAGCTACAATACACTTCTCGAAAGAGGGTGCCTTGCGGATGATCGCTACTTGGCCGTTGAATAATGCCACGATCGGCACGCGGGTGGCGCACTTGCGGTACCAGATCCACAAAGACAAGTTGGTGGAGCCGTTCCGACTGCGGGACGTTCAGGAGAGAGAGCTCGAGTTTGGCTACGGGGGCTGGGCTGAACTCTACGACGGCCAGCTCACAAGGATCGCCATTTTCATGCCGAGTGGGCAGCAGTGCTTGATGGCGAGCTATGAAGAGTTGAGTATGAGTGTTGCCGACTCCATTGGTATCACGGAGCCGGCCGAGACTCCAGAAGCTATGCATGTAGAGATCATGCAGGCACAGCTCACCGCGTTGCCACCTGAAGAAGAAGTGGAGGAGGCGGCCAAGGTGGAGCGGGAGCTGGCGGAAGAGGCTCGTACAGGCGACCCTACACCGACGGAGCTGGTGCCGCCCCGGCAAGCACTCAACTGAAGAAGGAAAAGAAGAAAGAGACACGCCGGTGGCAGACCACCGGCGTTTGCAATGGAAATTTTTTTGCACGAATGAAGCACTGGTGATACGGTATTTAAAACAACCCCCGCGCATCCGAAGGTTCAACCTTCGGATGCGTAGTTTGCTATAAAATTTTTGCATGAGTAAAGCGCCTATGGTGGGGCGCTCGAGAACATAGACACGGCGTGGCTATGTTGTACAAGGTCTGACCTTGTAGGTTGGAAGCTTCGGCAGGTACCCGGTTACCTGCCTCTGCCCCAACGCGTGCTGCTCTGGGAACTCGCGTTCGATGTCTCGTTGGCCGCCGCTTCGCTCGGGAATTCTCCGGGCTGCGATCTTTCCCTCGGCCACGAGCCGAATGAAAACGCCTTGCGCCCAACGGACCAGGGTTGGTCGTGGAGAGTACTCGGGTGGCTCCCGGGGAAAACTGCGATCGATACCTGGGGATGGGCCAGTCCGCGACGAAGCTCGGGGAATGACGACCCCGAGTGGAGCGACTGGTCTGTTCGAGGGGGCGCTTCGCCAGTGTCCCTCTCTAAGGTCCTGCTCGGACCTGCCACAATTTCGGCACGCCTTTCGTAGGTCTCCCTGATGGAGCACGGAAGGCAGAGTGGGTCCCACAGGGTGGGGCACCCGGTGCGGCGGCAGGTTTAACGGGGAGTAACCCTCGTTCGTCCCTGACCGCCCCACCGAAATAAATTTATTCGCCGCAGCCCTCATTCTCTCGAGAACCGCGCAGCTCGAGGGAACCAACAACCCGCTGCAACAAGGATGATACATCGCACGTGTATCGTCCTCCGACTTTTCTGCTCGACACGGTCGAGCACGAAAGAACGGTAACGTGACCTGAAAGGACGACGCGATGAGACTCCCGAAGAATATTCCCCAGAAGCTGGTGGTGATCCGCATCAACCTGCCCAATGGCATCGGGCCGTCGGTGATGCGGGTGAAGATCCGGTACTCCCGCAAGGAGAAGTATCGGCGCCAGTGCTGATCCCCCCACGGCGAGCGACAGGAACTGCTGCGCACCCTCGCAGTTCTGCACCCGCTCGCCACCATCATTGTGTACACAACAGTGGTTACCGCAAGGAGGCAACCTATGGATCGCTACCAGCGGACCCTACTCAATATTGTTCTCGGGCTCGGCGTACTCTGGCTTGGCTTCCGCCTGGCCCTCGAGGTCAAGGCCGATGCGGCCGAACTCGTGCGCACCTACCGGGGGCTCGTAGGCTGCATTATCGAGCCGACGCTCCTGCTCGCTCTCGCGCTCTATATGTTTGGCGTGGGGGTGAGTAAGGTGCGGGACGGCTTTCGATGACACGACCTCAGTCGAGTCCCTTGGGCGCCCGATGCACGACGGGCGCCTTTTCCTTTTCGCGAGCTCTCACTAAAAGCAAAAGACAGTATAACAGCTATAGCTGCTATACTGTCTTTTTAGATTTACTGTTTTAAAGCCGCGCAGAAGTGTTTATCATATTATGATACACTGCTCGCATGAAAAGTCTCACTGCATCCGCCACGAAGCTTTTGCTACCTTACGCCTACGAGGAAAATTGGTATCGGGGGGAGGAGTATGTGGACAAAAAGCTCGTGCGCCTGCAAAAGTTTGATAGCAAGGCGGCGGATGCCAAGGTGCACGGGGTGCAGGTGTACACTACCCGACTACGCTTTGCGAGGTCGGGGCTTGCCCGCGACTGCACCTGCCCATATGTGGGTGGGGATGTGTGTAAACATATGGCGGCCTTGGCTATTGTGTGGGACGAGAAGCGGGGCTTGGCCCGGCCAACGAAGGAGATGGTGGCCACCGAGACTATTCCGCCGCCCATGGTCTCGATGACGCAAATTACGGCGGCCTTTAAGAATCCCCTCGAGGCAGACTTGGAAGTGCTGCGCATGGCAGCCTCAGAGCGCGGCACGCATTCACAGGCGCACTTGCGATTACCACTCCGACCACCCTTTGCTACCGATCCGCGTAAGTCACTCACACTGGCCGAAACGAAGCGGGCCCTGCGCGAGATCATGCGCTGGTCGCGCCGGGATGGGTATGATGCCTACTTGTGCGGCGGGGAAGTGGTGGCTGCTTTTTGTGAAGTGCTGCGACTTTGTTTCCGGCGTTTTGATGCGACGCATGCGAAACTTGCAGCAGAAATCCTCCTGGAAGCCCAAGTAGTGTACGAAAATATGCTCAATGACCTGCTCGACTTGCGCGATGGCATCGAACTCTTCGGCACGGCTCACCTCGACGAACTGTATCGCATGATTGATGCCCAGACCAAGAAACTGAGTGCCGATGATCGCGCCCAAGTACAGAAAAAGCTCGCCATCTTTGATGATCGCGCCGAAGGGTTGTAGAATAGAGTGATGCAAGAGCCAGCTTCTCATCCACATGAACGCGAAGCGCCGACAGCACCTCCTCCGCTGGCCGAAGAGGAGAGTGATACTTCTTTTTCTTTTCCCGCCTCGTTCTCCTTTAATCAACCGGTGAAGTGGCGAGGAGAGGATGAGCGTCCGCCAAAATCGGATGCGACAGCCTATTATGCGTGGCTAGAAAAGTTTGAGTATGATTTCGACTACATACTCGCTTACTCTAAGGAGTCAGGGCAAGCTATTCCTGAGGCATTAGCTCAGAAGTTTTACCATAAACTCTTACTCAAATATGCAGGAACCTACGAAAAAGAACTCGATGAGGGGCGCGATGATGACGCGCGCATGCACCTTGTTGATGGCAGTGCAGAGCTAGAAGAGTATGAGAGTCTCAAAAAGGCCACTACGGCTAAGCCGATCTTTGATACAGCAACTGCTAAGAAGATCTACCTCGCGTGCTTGAAGACATACGAACCTGAGAATTGTACAAAGTTTGAAGTCTTGCACCGCGAGACGGGGTTCACCCCGGACGATGCGTTTATCGAGGAGCATATTTTGAATGATAGTACCTTCGGCGATCGCTCACCATTTCCGATCTCTGACGCTTTACTCGAGAGCTATTTAGGTGATGCAGACAACCAAGACTACGAGACCTATAGACACACGTACCGGGTGTCGCACGCATACGAACTCTTTTTGCACAAAGCGCGCACTCTTGGACTCTCCGCAGACCCGAGTGATTGGGCGCGTGGTGTCTGGTGTCTGGGAGCCGTCGCGCGCGGGGAAATGGAAAATGTGGAACGATATCCGGCTGTCCGTGCTGAACTATTGCACCTGCTCTCAAATCCCCATGCTGGTGTCCGTACCCAGGTAGCGGAGTGTCTTGCGGACCTGGCTTCGATGGGCGATACCGAACTTGGCAAGCAGCTACTGGAACTGGTGATGGGTATCCAACCCGAAGGGATCCCAGAAAGCACCGCTCTCGGACTTACTCCGGAGCAAGTGGTAGCCGTACGCACCTTGCTTGATCGGCAAATGTCGAATTTCACCAACAACAAAGCACTCTTGCGCTTGGTGATGGAGGAAAAAGTGGATCCGCGCTTGCAGCGCGTGATCGCGCAGCGCCTCCTGCAATGGGGCGCTTTCCCACCTGGTATCTTGATGGACTGGAACGAGATTGAGTCAGATCTGCAAAACTTGCGTTTCGTGTATGCCTCCTGGCAGGTATCGAATGCGAGCACGCGCGAAAAGTTGCTCGTGGTGGTGAGCGCTGTCCACAATCAGTCGGTCACCGATCATGATCTCCCACGACTGCAGCAGTACAGTAATATCCCCGACGATGCTATGCTCCCCCTCTTTCGGCTCACGAGCGGATGGCATGATCTCTTGCAGAGTATGGACGATCTCTACCTACGGACGAAGAGTTCGAGCGAGCGCGAAAGGCTGTTGCAGGGGATTACTGCGTATACAACAGGCGGCATGATCCAGAGGATGTACAGTCCGGCGCTGCGCCAAAATGAAACTGTTTTGAAGGATTTTGATTCAGGGGCGGCACGGGCTCGGTATGCAACTTTGCGATTGGTAGGGCATCGTCACTTGATCGATACTGCTGATGCCGACACCGTGGCCACCTTTATGAAGACAGCCGGTTTCATGCAGACTGTACTTGGTGAACGTATGCCAGATCTTTCGCGTGAAGAAGAACTGTTCACCGATCTTGCTGCTCTGAACGCACGACTGCTCGAACGCGCGCTCATGGCGATGCGCGAAGTGCTGCCTTCAGACTTGATTACTATTGAAAAACTACAAGCACTCATTGCCGAATGGGGCGACATAGAGCCTATATTCACCTACGCAGCTAAACTACATGAGCTTCCTGCCACGCGGAACTATTTTGCCGAACTCGTGGGACACTTTGATCCGCCACTGTATAAGGAGTGGCAAGCGTTCCGCTACAACATAGAGCATCCGGCCGTCAAAGAGCAGATCGGATACCTTACTTTCGAGCAACGCGAGGCCTGGCAGAAGAATCGTTTCCAAGAACTAGGAGATGTGATGGTGCAGGAGTTGCCGAATTCAAAACCGAAGGCGGTTGCAAATCTTATTATGGATGCGATAGAACAAGGGCACGTCTATAATGTAGCCGTCGACACGGATACGACCTATGAAGCTGTGCAGGACGACCTAGGGAATTTTCTGCAAGAGATCGATCAGTATCCCGAGCAACACAAGGCCTTGCTTGAGAAGCGTCTTGCGGCATTGGATCAACGAATGCGTGAACTTGATGTCGTCATTCGCTATGCGCAAAAGAATCGCATCGTTGCCGCGCAGCATCAATTGCGGGGGCGCATCAAGAAAGGCAAAGCGGGAGAACCAGATACTGTTGTGCTTGATATCAATACAAAAACAAAAACTGCGCTTGCGTTTGTGAGGGCACTCCACCCACCCGAGCAGTTTGATCAATTTGTGGATGAGTACGCTGCGTGTGAGGCCTTGGTGAAAGAAGGGGGTTCGAGAGAGATCCCCCTTACCTCTTTTGATCTTGGGCCGATAGATGCGTACCTGACCGAAGAGGTGGAGGGTCTTGAGGCGGCCCACAATAAAGTTATGCAGAGCGGGGGCTACGCAAGCAGCATCAGCGCGGCGGTCTTGCTTGATCCGAAGCGTCTCTTTGCAACCAGGCAAGAGTTAACCGCAAAAGCCGATCTTTATCGGCTCCTCGCGCTTACACCGAAGCTGATTGCCGAGAATAAGATTAAGGAAACAGAAGACAAAGGTGGCATGACCATCACCGACACGATGAAGCGTTTGAAAGAGTATATGAAAGGGAACGCCACCTTCCTACAAGATTTAGCAAACGTGGAAGCAGTGCTTGCCCGTGAAGAGACCATTGGTCGCAAGCGGCGCCTGGCCATGATCTTTACCGACGATCCCCAGATGCTTCTCCAAATCGGTAAATACCCGATTGGGTGCGGTTCCTGCCAGAACTTTGAGGGGGACGAGCGATACAACAAGGCGCTGCCTGGCTACATCGGGGATGCCCACATCAAGGGTGCCTTTCTAGTGGATTTGAATAAATTAAGCGAAGAGCGCCGAAAAGAGATTGATGAGCAAGGGTTTGAAATGATGAAGGATCGTATCCCAAAGCAAGAGCTGCTCGAAGCTTCGATTGCGCGTGAGATTGTAAAGCTTGAGCGCAATCCGCACACTCCTGCCGTTCCGCCCCTTTTCCTCCAGCCGACCTACTCGGTGGTGAACAAAGCAGATGGCGGCATGGATAAGTACTTTAATATGTATTTGAATCTCACCCTGCGTGCGGAGATGCAAGGCAAACTGTTCCGGGGAAATGGGAAGACGAGATTGCAAGTCTCAGGTTCACGCAATCCTTCGGGGCAGTACGAAGATGCGGGTGATGGCGATGCCGCCAATCCTGGCATGGGTATCAAGATTGGTCCGTATACATTGCCAGCGCACGAGATAGAGAATCTCTCGCCCGAGAGTGACGAAGATCGCCGTCTCACCGAAACCATTTCTCGAGGGAGTATATAGGCTATGCCTGACCTCATTACCACCATCACTGCGTTTGGCTACATCGGGATTACCTTGGTGGTGTTCATCGAGTCAGGATTGTTTATTTTTTTTCTGCCGGGGGACTCACTGTTGTTTACAGTGGGATTTCTAGCCTCGCAGCAGGTTTTTTCATTGCCATTGTTGCTTGCCCTCTGTTTCGCGGCTGCGGTGCTAGGAGACAGCGCCGGCTACGCGGTTGGACGCAAGCTCGGTCCCGCATTGTGGCAGCGTGAAGACACCTGGTGGCTGCGGAAGAAGCACTTAGAGGCTACCAAGAAATTCTTTGACGAGCATGGCAAGAAGACGATCATCCTGGCTCGCTTTGTACCCATTGTGCGCACCTTTGCGCCACTTTTGGCCGGTGTAGGGGAGATGGCGTACAGCACCTTCCTCTCCTACAACGTGATTGGCGGTGCCCTCTGGGTGTTTGGTCTCATTGGCGGGGGCTACTTTCTCGGCAATGCTATTCCCAATGTTGATAGGTATCTACTGCCTATCGTTCTGCTCATTATTGTTGTGTCACTGCTCCCTGCCGCGTGGCATGTGTGGAAGGAATATAGAAAGATTTAAATTTTGCGGACTTTATATTTCGTGATAGGTTGGTATCATCGTATTTTATTTTTCTTTGATTCGGGCCGTAGTACCCGCCCGAACGTACTGTTCGGTACGGGCGGGTACCGGTAGTACATACGATTCGGGTGAGGAGTGGGTAGGGACCCACTCCGCAAGGCCGGACTGAGCGAAGGCGAAGGAGGCTGGGTCGCGGAATTTGCCAGCAGGCACATATCCGTGACCGTGAGATCTTTTTCATGTTGAGAATTTTCTCGGGCCGTAGTATACCGGTAGTACATACGATTCGGGTTCGTATAGACCGGGTCCGATTCCCGGCGGCCCGAGAAAATTCTGAAATTTAAGACAAAGGTAGGAGGAGAACGCACGTAGTAGTGAGGATGCAGTGTCCACAACGACTGCGGCCGAGCTCTGGTATACTGTTTCCATCTATGCGCATCGAGAAACTGTACGTAGGCGGGTGGTTTCAGCGGACAACCTTGCATCTCTCGGAGATGTACGACTTCTTCAAGGAGGGCACGTCGCCGCTCGCTTTGGATACGAAGAAACTGGAAAAATTGCGTAATACGCTCTCGCTGACACAGGTGGATTTCCATGTAGGGAAGCTTGAGTCGGTGCAGGTCCAGAACAAGGCTGGTGTCGAGGTACAGATCTTTGAGGACGGCCTCATCCTCTTGGCGCAGCAACCACAGGCGACCATCAAAAGAGATATCAAAGCGCTCACCACCTACTATGAGCAGATGCTTTCGCCCGCGCTCAGCTATCTATTTTCGCTGGGGGCACCGATGCCGAAGGAACTCGCGAACATCAAGACTATCTACCCGTACTTTGTGGTCGTCCGCGATGCGCTGCCGAAGGATATCAAAGCACTACTACGGCAGTTTGGCGAAAAAGAACACTTCACTATTGAACGCCCCGAGTTTGGCATTTATCGCGGTGACAAGCTCTACATCATCCACGCCATTTCGGTTGATCGCAAGGAGGTGGAGAAGTTTATCGTCGAGCAGATCTTTATGCGGGAGTTTAAGGGGCAACTCCATCGCTACCTGAACCTCCACCGGCTTATTTGGGAGCGCATTGCCGAGGTGAAGGAGAAGGGTGAGATCAAAGGCAAAGAGGTGGGAGCGCTCAATGCGAGCATCGAAAGCTACAGCAAGACCATCAATCTCATCGATGCACGCATGAACCAAATGGGCACGTACGTCCGCACCCGAGAGGCGATTGTAAAGGGAGACCCGGCAATGCAGCAGTTCCTCGAGGTGTTGCAGTTTAAGCATGAGGCGCTCGTCGACACCCTCTCGTACGTGAAGGATATTTGGAAAATGACGAAGAACTATGTTGACTCCGCGCTGCAGCTCTTCACCGCGATCCAGGCCAAGAGTACTGAGGCGTCGGTGAAGAACTTAACCATCATTACCTCGATGGGCGTGGGCGCGAGCTTAATCGGCCTGTTTGCACAGAAAACGCCCGAGTTTACCTCCTTCGGTGTAGGGTACTTCTTCATCCTCGCCATTGTCGGCTACCTCGCGAACGAAGGAATGAAAAAGGTGGCATTGAACCGCATGTACAAGATAAAAGACGCTGACATTGCTAAAGATTTGAAGTAGTGAGGCCCACATGCATCACGTCGCCATCATGAAGAAGAGCTGGCAGCTCATCCCGAAAATTCTGTCGAACGAGAAGACGATTGAGTCGCGGTGGTACAAGAATAGGGCAGCACCATGGGACAGAGTGCAGGTGGGAGATACCATTTGGTTTAAAAACTCGGGTGAGCTTGTGACTGCGCAAGCGAGAGTAGGGAAAGTGCTGCAGTTTCAAGACTTTACCGCAAATGAAGTGCGTGGCCTCTACCGAAAATACGGCGAAGCGATTGGTGTGCCCAAGGAGAAGCATGCGCAATGGGCGAAAAGTAAAATTGGCACAAGAAAACACTACTGCATCCTCATGTTTCTCGAGAAGCCTCGAAAGGTTCAACCTTTCGGTATTAACAAAACAGGCTTCGGCAACGCCACCGCATGGCTGTGTGTGAGTAATATAGCAAACATTCAGGTGCGCTAATCTTGAACGTCTACTATTTTCCCGTCAATAATCTGCTTTGCTGCTGGTAGGGCTCCGGTCATGTCGCCGTTGTGGTCGAAGCCGTAGGTGCCGAGAGTTCCCTGGAAGTCCCTCAGTTGGTAGAGGTAGTTTTTAATGGCCGTGGCGTCCTCACCCACTGCTGTGATTGCCTGACTGAGAATATAGACGGTGTCGTAGGCGGCACTTGCGGCGAATTCAAAGTCTGGCTTCTCTCCGTAGCGAGCGGCAAAGCTCTCCATTAAGTGCTTTTTCCTGGGACTTTCCTCGACGGTCGGGTCTGCGAAGAAGATCATGTTTTGCGCTGCCGGAAGCGCGAGCACTTCACTGCTACTGCCAAAGAAGTTGCCGAATATTGGGCCAGTATATTTTTGTTCCTTGAGTTGCTTCAGTACCGCAATGCCAGTTGCTGGTGAATCTGGGTTTACAAAAATAACCTCTGGGGTTTGATGTAGTAGTTTTGCTATCTGTGATCGCATATCAACACTGTTGTGGGGGTATTCTTCTTCTACTACGGAGATTGTCGGCAAACTCTCCTTGAGATTATGTGCAAGTTGGACAGGGTATTCAGTTTTTTCCGTAATGAGGGCAATCTTCTTGTGCCTATTTATCCAAGCTGCAATGATCTTTGCTGTTATAGCATCTGTATAGGAAACTCGAAAAACATAATCTCCAGCATATGTTACCTTGGCGTCGGTCGCATAAGCAGCCAGAAGGAGCACCTTGTTCTTTTCAGTAACTGGAGCTATTGCTACTGTTTCGCTCGAACACGAAGTAACGATGAAGCGGACGTTGTTAATATGGATAAGCTTTTCCGCAGCGTTTACCGCGTCTTTTCCATTGCATTTACCATCCTCAAATATCGCCTGGAGGAGCTGACCATGGAGTCCACCGAGCGCATTAATTTCTTCTATAGCAATTTGCATCGCATGTTGTTGCTCAACTCCCCAAGCAGCACCATTACCCGTAAGTGGACCAATAAATCCAACGCTGATAGGTTTGATTGAAGTAGCCACAGATGCTCTTTGGTATGGGGGGATAATTTCAAGCACAAAAAGGCCCAAGAAGACTACCAGGGCAAGACTCACCAGGACCGCTATACTATTGTTTTTATTGGTCATAGGAAGTCTTCCTAGCTTACACGTTGGTGAGATTAAGTTAACAAAGTGCAAAGGTGGTGATGTCTTTTCGTTAGAAAATCCTTATTTATAGGCAGAATAGTGTTGACTTGTCTTCAACAAAAGAGTAATGTTTGTGCATGCAAGAACAACTGGAAAAACTTGGTCTTTCGCCCAAAGAGGCACTTATTTATCTTGAAATATTGAAACGAGGAAGTATCACAGCCCATCAACTAGAGATGATTACTGGTATCAACCGCACGACGGTGTATAGCGTGGCCAAAAGCTTGGTTGAAAAAGACTTGATTGCCGAAGACAAGGGGTCGATGAAGAAAAAGTTTTCTGCAGAGCCGGATGCTTTGTTGCAATTGGTCGCCGAGGATCGGCAACGGGTTGAAGCAAAAAGTCGTGAGATTGGAAAGCTCCTACCAGAGTTGAATAAGCTCGCGCTCAGCTCCGTGCAGGTATTGCCAAAGATTAAATTTGTAGAAGAGAGAAATATTGAGCGGTACCTTTATGAACATTCAGCAAAGTGGAACCAGTCAATGATGAAATACGATCGTATCTGGTGGGGTTTCCAAGACTATCGCCTGATCGGACACTACTTCGAGTGGATTAAAGACTGGTGGACGTTTCCTTCATCAAAATCTATCAATCCGCGACTGTTTACGAACGAATCTCAGAGTGAGTCGTGGATGGCTGCAGAGGGGCACGAACGACGTAGGATGAAGTTTTGGCAATCAGAAGAGTTCACCGGAACCCTTTGGGTGGTGGGTGATTATGTTGTGAGTGTGGTTACCGCTGAGCACCCTTTTTATATGGTTGAAACTTACGATCCCGTGCTCGCCCGGAATCTCCGCGAAGTGTTCAAGCAAATGTGGAAGACGGTGGTGTAAGCATGAAGAGAGATATTGGAAACGGCCGCCTGGTGGGGCGGCCGTCGGCCCGACTGGGCCTGCTTGGTCTGCGACTGCTCAGCGGAACTCGCGAGTTCGAGTGTCCTCGCAGCTGCACTTGAAGTAGCCGCCAGTTGTCGGCTTCATCGGTGTGGCGCAGTTCGATTTGCAATAGGCGTGCATGCCTGCGGGCAGCTCGACCTTTCCGGGTGAGGTTCTGCCGCAGGCCATACACTGAAGGCACGTTGCCTTCTGCACCATGACAGGGCTCGCGTCGCAGTTCCCGCAGTGGACGATAGAACCCGGCGGCAGATTCGGCTCCACGGTGCCATAGATGAAGCAGCCGCAGTCGGGGCAGCTCACGCCACGATCCCCGGGATGCGCGTTCGCGTGATCGCACTCCTTTTGTTTCGCAAGTACGATCTCGTTGATGCGTTCTCGGTCGCGGGTCTGGTCCAGAATGAACTGCTCCCCGCGAGCGAGAACCGTGAGTACGAGCGTTTTGAGTTCCTTGTCCTTGGGCAGGATAGCGTCCTTGAGACCCTGCCCAGTGAGCCATTCGAGGGTGCTTGTGGTCGTCAACATCAGTTCACCTCCTTCCAGGTGTTTGTCGACCCCTGGCCAAACTACGTGATTCGAGGATCAAAGTCAATTTCTAGCTGTTCCCATTGGCGGTACGTATTCTTGCTATTGCCCGTATATATTGCTATTATAGCAATATATGAAAACACTCACGTATACAACAATCACAACGCACTTGTCGAAGGACTTGGACCATTGGTTGAACGACACAGCGAAACGTGAACAAGTGACGAAACGCGAGCTTTTTGAGAAGGCGCTCCGTTCTTTTCGGGACGAACAAACACGCCAAAAAATGATTCGAGATTTCAAGAAAGCAAGCGGAGACAAAGCATACATGAAAGAAATGCACGAGATGGCTGAAGAAGGGATGGGTGATTATTTCGAGCAACTGAAACGCTACGAGCAATGAAGCCACTGCAAGGCGAAATCTGGGAAGCGAGGCTGTCTCCCGTGCGTGGGCGAGAGCAGGGAGGAAAACGACCTGTTGTTATTCTTTCCGGAGGAACGCTAAATGAGTACTGTGACCTTGTTATTGTCTGTTCGTGCTCCAGTAGAATCAAAAACTTTGTTGGTTGCCCCTTGCTACCAAAAGGAAAGCGAACAGGCCTACGCCTTGATTCGGAAGCGCTGTCTTTTCACATACGATCGATCTCTCAAGATCGTCTCATCGGCAAGATTGGTATGGTAACCACACAGGAACTTCGCGAAATTTTAGTAGGCCTGGGTGAGTATCTACGTTTTTGATAGTGCGGTAGAATAGTACCCATGGAACCGATCACTGTTATTCTATGGTTGCTCGTCGTTGTGCTCGTTGGCGCACTCCTTTTTGTAATCAATTCTCGGAAGAAGCCGGAGGATGGGGGCGGCTTGCTTATGCTCCAGCAGCAGATGGGGGAGCTGATGCGTACGGTGGATACCAAACTTGGCGAGTCGTCGAAGGCGACACAGGAGTCGTTAAAGTTTCAGATGGGGGAGTCGCAGAAGCTGGTGCGGGAGATCAATGAGGCGATGGGCAAAAGCCTCCTTGAGCTTACGCGCGAGCAGACGAAGACAAATGAGGCGACGGGGAAGTTTGTGACCATTGCCGAGCAGCTGGCTAACCTGGAGAAGGTGCTTACGCATCAGAAGCAGCGGGGGAATCTAGGCGAAGCCTCGCTTGAGCTCATCCTCTCGAACATCCTGCCACCCGGCTCGTACAAGATGCAGCATGAGTTTGCGAACCACGACAAAGTAGATGCGGTGATCGTCACCAAAGAAGGGATGATTCCTGTGGATGCAAAGTTTTCTCTCGACAACTACAACCGCGTGCTCCACGCTATGGATGAGAAGCAGAAGGACGAACTCGAAAAAGAGTTTCGTAACGATCTCAAAAAGCGCATCGATGAGACTGCGAAATACGTGCGCCCTGAAGAGGGGACGCTCCCTTTTGCTTTCATGTTCATCCCCGCAGAAGCGATCTACTATGATCTGCTCATTAACGAAGTGGGGGCCGTCAAAGTAAACACGCGAAATCTCATCGACTACGCCTATCAAGAAAAGAAAGTGGTCATCGTTTCGCCGACTACTTTCGCTGCTTATTTACAGTCTGTTCTCTACGGCTTTAAGGCTTTTAAGATCGAAGAGACAGCAAAAGATATTATCAAACGCGTGAACGAGCTCGGGAAGCACTTGAAAGCGTACGAGGACTACCATACAAAATTGGGCACTACCCTCGGCACCGCCATCAACCACTACAATGCATCGGGGAAAGAGTTCTTGAAGATAGATAAAGATGTACTGCGGATCACCGGCGAATCCTCCGGGATAGAAGTGCCACTGCTGGAGAAACCAACGTCTGAGTAAAAGCACAAAACCAAAAGCACAAAACTCCAAACAAAACGAACACGTACTTTTGGAGTTGTATGCTTTGTTGTACTACTGTGGACAGTTCCACTTCGTAAGGAAAAGAGGCGTGGTACTATTACAGTATGAATGTCTTCTACGCGATCAATGCACTCGCAGCCATGTTTGGGTTTTGCCTCTCGGCGTACATCACGTATTCCAAGCATGCGCAGAAGCCGCTCGTGTGTCCACTGCAGGGCGAGTGTGACGCGGTCGTGCAAAGCGCCTACTCGCGCTTCCTCGGTATTCCCCTCGAATATCTGGGCATGTCTTACTATGGCTGCGCTACGTTTGCCTACTTGTATCTCTCCATGACGCCGGTGCCACCCTCGGTCGAGTTTGTGTTCGTCACGTATGTGCTGACCGCTCTTGCCTTCTTCTTCTCGGTCTACCTCACGTTCCTGCAAGCCTTTACGCTGCGGCAATGGTGCACCTGGTGCCTCACCTCTGCAGGGGTGTCCGCACTCATCTTCTTTATTGTCGCCTACAGCAGCACCTTTAACTGGGTCGGGTTTGTGGATCTCTATATTCATCCGCTGCAGTTTATAGCGACGCTCGGGATGATCTTGGGAGTAGGGGGAACCACAATTGCCGACATCCTCTTCTTTGTGTTTTTGAAAGACTTAAAGATCTCGAGCGACGAATCGACAGTGTTGAAAACTATTGGGCAGGTGACCTGGGTGGGACTCGCGCTACTCGTTCTTGCGAGCTTTGCCCTCTATGCAACGCACCCGACACTGCTCCTCATGTCTGCAGCACACAAGGCGAGCGTGCTCCTCCTTCTCGTGATCCTTGTAAATGCTGTGTTCCTGCACCTCATGGTGACGCCACAGCTCGTGCACATCTCCTTTGGCGGAGAGCATGACCACACCTCGGGCGAACTTCGCTTCTTGCGTCAGTTTTCGTTCGCGCTCCTTACGGTTTCCATCATCTCCTGGTACACCCTCTTTGTAGTGTATTTTTTGGGCGATACGTTACCTTCGCTCAGTTCCATCGTTGCTTCGTACGGAGTACTCCTCCTTCTCGGACTGGGTCTCATGCAACATGTCGAACGGCGTTTGGTTGCGGTGAAAGTAGGAATGATTTCTAGCGGCGAGAAGTTCACATTCCCAAAGTCTGCAGAAGAATAGTGCGCAGTCGCACGGCGGTGTTCGTTTCAAACGAGTTTGCGTTGGTGGTGAGATCGGTAGTGAGGTAGTCGCTCAGACTCAAGCTGCTTTGCTCACGAAACCGCCTTGCAATATGGGATGAGGTGATGGCAAAAAGTTCTCGCTCTCCTGTGGCGACGCCGCTTGTGGTGGTGACGATGACGCCTACAAGTTTGCCTGAATTCTGTTCTACGACGGCCCCGCCAGAGGACCCCCCTTGGGAGAGGAGGGAGCCGCCAACGTCAATCAAATCGAGGCTGTCGGTATGGGTGTCGTGGAAATAATAACCCCGTCTGATTTTCGTCATGGCCGATGCTTCGTTTAAGCTCTTGAGGACGAGAATGCCGCCCGTTAGCTCAGCGGGGTAGCTTGCGAGGAGGACAGGGTCGTCAATCGGTGGATTGTTGAAGGTGGGATCGAGCTCAAGATACGGAAGCGGGCCTGCTACGGGATTGCCTTGAATCGTACTCGTGACCATGAGGAGTGCAAAGTCGTCTTCGCCAGTGCCGGTGGGCTTTGCTTCCTTAATAACCTCACGATTGTTCTCGATCCAGGCAGGCGAAAGGTAGAGCAAGCGTGCTTTGTAGGCTGGCTCTGCTGGGCTGCCCGTACGGATGATGCAGTTGACCGAGTTTGCACCCTGGTAATCTTTGAGCAGGAACAACTGCGCTACGTGGGCGTTCGTAAGAATGACCCCACGTGGGTCAATCATGACCCCACTACCGCTGATGGGCTTTACGGGGCCATTGGTCGTCGTCGTACAGAGGATGTTTACCACTGCGGCACGCGCCCTGGTGTTGAGCTCTGCAAAAGGCACTACCGGGATCGCAGCTGCCCGTACCGCCACTGGAGCACTTGCTGGGGAAGTGCCCGTTCCCTTTGGCGTGCTTGTTGCAGGGACGGTGGCCAACTGCGTCCCTAATGATTGCAGTGTGGTACTAAGGGTGACGAGCGACTGCTGCACGCCAGGAATGAGCTTTGCGTTCTTCGCAGGTGCTGCTTGGATTTGGGCTACGATTAAAAGCAGCGCCTGGAGCGAGAGGGCAATTTTTGCGAGCGCGACTTGGATGGCTAAGAGGGGCATTATTGGTAAAACACAAAACACAAAGCACCCGCCCGAACGTACTGTTCGGTACGGGCGGGCAAAACTCCAAAGAAATCAGAATACAGATGAGTATAGCATGCAGGTAAGCAGACAATAATGAAGACGATTGAAGCGAGAGTGGCTTTCTGTTACGATAAGCATTCACAAGCGGGCATGGTTTAACGGTATAACGCGACCCTTCCAAGGTCGAGACCCGGGTTCGACTCCCGGTGCCCGCAATATGAAATGGCTATCGTTGTTTGAACAAGCGCCGGAAGATGATAGAAAGGCTGGGAATAGGCCTGATCCGGTGCGAGAAGCTACGGAAAAATTCACGTTGGGCAATGTTACGTACACACGGAATTTTGACTGTTTAGCTGTTTGGTACCAGCTCCGGCCAGATACGGTGCATGACTCATCCATCGGTCCGGTGATGGTGCGTGGTATTGTCCCCGATAGCCACGTACTTGTCGTGGAGATGCTCGATGAGTTGCTTCGCCCAACAGGAGAACCCATGCAGATGCCCGCCGAAAACGATGCGCAGCTCCGAGATGAGTACGGTTTTTGCGAGCTCACGGAAGAGGCGAAGGCTGCTTATCGAGTGCGGTTCTATGAGGCTCATGGTTTGGATGCTCAAGGGAATCAGTTCGTAGATAGTGAGGGGATCAGTTTTGGTGAGGTTGAAGAATCGGTTCCCTCTGAATCAACAGCCGTTCAAGCAAAGGTACCAGAGAAAGAAGTTGAGGCGGAACTTCCAAAGTATCCTCACACAGGAAGAGAAGTGTTAGAAGCTTTTCACACTGATCGTCGGATGTTGCAAGGAATGCAATGGCCAGGCTCAAAAGATGCCATTGCAGGACATGTGTTCGATGACGGGTTGGTGGCGTTGACAAGAGGCGAATTTAATCCGGCACAACCGTTTATGATTGTCGATGAAGGAATCAAGGGAGGAGCTAAAGTATACGAGGTTCCCTTTCCGAAGAGCGGAAGAAACTACACTTATGATCAGCTGCTCCAGCTCATTGGAGACAAAAAGGTGAGAGTAATTCTTGATGGTGTAAAGGGTTTACTGTACTTAAAGCCTGAGCCAGAAAAAAAAGACGGAAAAGAAATGACTGGTGGCAGTAAGGGATTCCCTAGTACCATCGTCAATCCTGATGAATAAAACAACAGCAAAATCTTTACGTCCTCCTGGTTCGCGCGCGTGGGTGGAGATTAGTCGAAAGGCGCTCAAGCATAATTACGACACTATTCGGAAGCATATTGCCGCCTCCGCCACAGGCTTTGGCGAGCCGAAGGGTATCTCAACTAAACTGATGGCTGTGGTGAAGTCTAATGCTTACGGGCATGGCATTATAGAGTACGCAAAAACCATGGCTGGTTTTGGGGCAGACTGGCTCGGGGTGGATACGGCAGTCGAGGGTCTCCTTGTCCGTCGTGAGCTGAAAAAGATCCCCATACTTGCTTTGGGGTACACACTGCCAGAAAAGCTTCCTGAAGCTGCTACAAAAGACATCAGCGTTAGTGTCTCGAACATTGAGCATTTGAAGACCTTGCAGCAACTTGGCGACCAGGTCGCCAAGTTGAGGGTGCACATCAAAGTGGACTCGGGGATGCATCGGCAGGGATTTCTGCTTGAAGAGATTCCCTCTACACTCAAGTTTTTCAAGCAGCATTTGCTGCAGGTGGTGATCGAGGGCGTATACACTCATTTTGCTGCCGCCAAAAATCCGGTCATGCGAGATTCGGTAGAGAAGCAGCTTGCAGAGTTTCAGAAGGCACTTGCGATAATTAACCTGGATCCCGGCCTGCGCCGGGATGACACCAAAGGAACGGGAGTCATTCGTCATGCGTGTAATAGTGGAGCTACGTTGATTTATCCCGAAGCGCATTTAGATATGGTGCGCGTAGGTATCGCCCTCTACGGCCTCTGGCCAGAGGAGGCTACGAAGCGTGCAGTGCAAAAACGGTGTCAGACCCCTTTTGCGCACAGCGCCCCGCCTGCCGGTCGGGCAGGCCTGCGGGTCTACGGACAAAAGGGGTCTGACCCCTTTTCTCTGCAACCGGCGCTTGCGTGGAAGACGGTGGTGGGGGAGGTGAAGCGGCTACCGAATGGCGGGCAGATTGGGTACGACCTCACGGAGTCAGTGCCACCTGGCACCGTGATTGCTGTCTGCCCCGTCGGCTACTGGCATGGACTTTTCCGCGCGCATTCGTCTGTGATGGATGTCCTCGTACGCGGCAAACGTGCAAAAATTCTCGGACGGGTATCCATGGATATGATTGTCATTAATGTCACAGGTATTAAGGGTGTACAAATGGGGGATGAGGTGACCATTGTCGGTACCGATGGAAAAGAAACTGTTTCTGCTGAAGAAGTGGCTGCTCTTGCCGGAACTTCAAACTATGAACTCGTGACCCGTATTAATCCCTACACGAAGCGGGTGTACTGTTGAGGCACAGTAAAATATTAGAACACATATTTTCCATAATAAAGGGGTCTGACCCCTTTATCTTTCTTCTCCCTTCACTCCAGGTTTCTTTATGGGTGACGATCGGAGTCGAGAACAGTATGCCAGTGTCGAGGTGAAAGTCCGAAAGACGTTACATGCTCCGGCTCGTCGTAGAAGCGTATGAAGCCACCACCAATACGGGGTAGGTAGTAGTTTCTACCAACTTGTGTGGCATTGGAAGCAATGTAGGTGTTAAAGGCGCTACCATTTCTGAAACGTATATCTACTATGTCTCTGCCAGCTTCGTGGGTAGCATGGCCGTCTTCCGTACCACCGGTGATCATGATCTCGCATCCGCCACAGTCGTTTTTGATTTTAATTAAGTTATCAACAGTAACATCACTCAGCCCACCGAGATTGGTTTTGGGTGCGAGATTGTTGATTTTAATACCAGCCGCTTCCAGCTTGGCGCGATTTTCGGCGTCTGTGTGACCTATGCCGCTTGCTACTCTGGTGCCAGAACCAGTGCCACCTCCTCCATCCCCGCCGCCGGTACCATAGGAACCGCCGAGTAATGCACTCGGGTCGTAGCTCCCGGCACCACCAGCAAGTCCGCTACCGAATCCTCCCCCTGCACCATCATCACAGCCGCAGATTTTGGATTGTGGGTCGTAGATGGCGTTGTTGCCTTTTTTGCAGGCGAGCCAGAGGCAGGCATAGGCGCCGGGGCCTTCTACTTTTTGCCCCGCCTGAGTGGTAGCGGCTTCAATACAACCACGTTCCGTAGGTGCACCGGGCTTTAGTCGTCTGCCACAGTCCTTCACAAATATTGGCACTGGCTTCTTGGTCTTGCTCCACATGTAGCCGCTGTTACAGGTAAGCACGGCGTTGTACTGGTTTGAGCCACCCGGCCCACCCATGTGTTTGTAGCACTGCGGGTGCTCCACCCAAGCGCCGACGTTTGCCGGCATGTTGATACCGATACCCTCTGGTGCGCTCGTTCCCGCCCCGCCTCCGCTATTTCCAGAAGCAGAGCCTGTGTAGTTGCCGGTAGCTGCTTGTCGCTCCGCTCTGTCGTTCAGAGGGGTCAGATCTTGTCGCGTGTTTCCGTTCGCCTTGTTTAGTGCTACCAGGTCCTTTTTGTACGCTGTTTGTGTGGCGATATCGAGGTGGTCTCCGTGCACAGCTGAACCGATGTCCTCGTTGTATATCGGCAAGTCGGTGATGGTGTGTGTCTGCATGACACCATCGGCGTCATATGCTGAGAACGTGTAGCTTTCGAGGTTGTTCAACTCACCTAAACGATTTTTGTCACTCGCAGCGGTCACTGGGGGAATTTGATCACGCGGTGTTCCTGCCTCCATGGCCTCCCAGTAGTCCTGTGCTGTAAATGGCACGGTTCTGCCATTCCAGCCTGCGCCCGTAGCGCGGCTAGGGTCGTCGCCGTAGATTTCTACACCACCTTCGGTAACATCTCCTTCGTAGGTGGGGAAGTAGTGCGTGAGCAGTTGGTTGCTGAACACTGTTGGCGCAGTTACTCGAGCGGAGTTGATGGCTATAGGAGAAGTGCCAGGCGATCCTTCTATGTGGTAAATATGAATGGGGGGATTCTTTTTTCCGTTGGTACCACCTGGACTGAATGTTTTGAGCCATTTTTCATTATCATAGCGTCCTGTGACAAAGTTTCCTCGTGTGCTTTCGGTACCAGGAAGTGTGCCTGAAGAATTGGCTCCAATCACTTTTCCACCAGGTGCCAGAACGATTCCAGCGTGTGCCCCAGTGATGATGTCACCATCAACAGATTCTTCAAACGTAACCAACCGAGCCTTCCCAGCTCGCACCAGTGCTTGCATCTGCCGATCAAGCTCACTATTTGCAAGAGATCCCTTTATCGGGACACCTCCACTTTTCGCTATGAGACTGACACTTATCGCGCACCCCTCGATACCACCATTGGTATCCGCAATGCTACATGTAGAAAAGCCGTTTGTGGATGCCTGTCGAGCTGAGTCACCTACTCTCGTTGCCCATGATCTCGTGTCAGATGTTCCTACGCCTCCCGTGCCACTTTCGCCGGCTGTGCCCTCTGTTAATTTTGTGGAGCGGAAAAATTGTTCGACGGGAAGGGACTTGGTTTTTTTGGAACCTTGCGAAATGGATTCAAATGGGGCAGTAAAGGTGACGATGATGTCTCGGAAGTAGTTGTTTGACGGCGGGCTTGTGCTGACGGATCGAGATGTTGGCTGCTTCGGCGCTTGTTGTGTTGGTGTGGGGGAGAGATTCCAGGTGGCTTTTGGGAAGAGTGTGGTGCTCATGTTCGGCACAGGTGTAGAAATTGTTCGAGATACAGAAAGCGCAGAGATCTCCACTTTTTTCTGTGTCACTGGCGTTGGCTTTGCTTTTGCGGTGGGGAAAAAGGACCCCGTGGCGGCAAGGACAATGCTCGCCATGAGGGTGGCAAGTGAGATAGAGCCCCGAAGATGAGAGTGGTGCATGGCAGTAGGCAGTAGGCAGTAGGCAGTAGGCAGTAGAACTGCACGACTTCCACACTGATAACTTCATAGTAACATTTCTACCACAAGAAAATCCCCATTGCTGGGGATTTTCTTGAAGTGTTACGAATTCCTACTCACTACTCACAAAAAACTACTAACTATCGTACGGCATCCTTGAGTGCCTTTGCTGGGCGGAATTTGGGAATCTTCATGGCTGGCACCTGAATCGTTTCTCCGGTGCGTGGGTTGCGTGCTGCGCGAGCGGCACGAGCCTTCACCGAGAAGATACCGAGGCCTGCAATGGAAACCTCCTCACCCTTCTTCAAACTACCGACGAGCGCATCCACGAGCGCATCTACTGCTTGCTCGGCGGCAACTTTGGTACCACCGAGGACGCCATGCACTACATCTACCAGATCTGCTTTGTTCATATCAATTGTTCGCTAGGTTACTTATAAAAGTTTCTCGACCTGCTTAAATGCTATATATGAGCTTCGAGTAGTATATATGAGGCCGTTTTATGAGGCAATAGTGCTGTACACAAGGAGTAACTGTTATGTAAATTGCAAACCTGGTTCCCGGCCTTCGCCGGGATGACACGATACGGGAAGAAAAAATCCCAAAAAACGAAAGGACCCTCAATGAGGATCCAAGAGAGGTGGGAAAATGTAAAACGAAAGAACGAATTAGGGAGGGGGAAGAGTGGCGGCAAGGGCTTGTGGATTTTCGGTGAGCGCCGAATTCCTTGAAAGGGTTTCCAAACTACGATGGTACGCTTACTGCAACTGCACTGTGAGAAACTCACCGTACTGTGCCAGACAACTTTCCATGAAGCAAAGAGACCTCCCTTGCCGCCACCGAGCCGGACATTACTGCTTCCGACGACCGGCTCCCTGGGGTGCCTTGAGGAACAATCCGCACCATGCCAAATATAAGCATAGCATGTTTCAATACAGACAAGAGTGTGCACAAGTAGTTTCGATAGGACCTACGCAAACCACACTACATCGTCTTTGCGAGCGACTTTGCGCGAAGCAATCCAGGCTTATTCTTAGGCCTCATGAATTCTGGATTGCTTCGGATTACCTCGCAATGACGGGGTGATGTATGTGCTGCTAATTAGCCATTACTCAGTCTTGTGAGCAGATACGCGGCAATGTATCTGCTCACAAAACTGAGTAATCCACTCTTGCTGTCATCCCCATTAAGACGTGAGTCCAGGGCCTGAAATGAACCTGGTTCCCGGCCTTCGCCGGGATGACACGATACGGGAAGTGCAAACAACCCCTTATGGTGTAG